>Ga0209707_1001019_pt1 | contig 16178 bp, 17 predicted proteins | sample EN4Hudsemesocosm_FD_184630 | JGI IMG/M metagenome (GOLD analysis project Ga0209707, IMG submission 184630) | Methane-oxidizing microbial communities from mesocosms in the Hudson Canyon - EN4B Hudson Canyon (SPAdes) (version 2) | ecosystem: Environmental > Aquatic > Marine > Cold seeps | place... | reverse complement strand
GTTTTTCTAGCGACCTTTCTGGTTTCTTTGCATTTGCCAGAACGAGGCGCCAAATAAGTTAAGAAACTCTACAAGATTTTATACTCACATAAAGTCACAAAGAAAAGAAAATAAATCGCTCTTCTTGGTGGCTTTGTGCCTTTGTGTGAACACTTTTTTGTTTTGAAATACATCTTTTGTCCCTAACTTAATGGCATTGGGACTGCGCTCCAAAGTTGTCTGTTTTATTTTATGCGCGTTCCTTAACTTTGTTTCCAGCCAACAATAAAGTTATCAACTAATAAAGCAACCGTGTTTTCGATATTATCAATACCGAGCAAATCCAGTTTTCCTGTTAAAGACAAAGTGCAAATACCATGTACTCCACTCCATAAGGCGCGAGCAGCCTGTTTACTTTGTTCTTCAGTGTGATTGTTTGATAGTTGTTTAAATTGCTGTTCAACTAAACTGAAAATAGCATTTACTTTTTGTTGATACCAGTCGGGGACTTGTTCATCAGCCGCCAGTTGATGTTCAAAAATCATCCGCCAGCGATTGAAGTTTTGACGAGCAAAGTTTAAGTAGGCATTGGCTAGTAAAGTGATGGCTTGTTCTTTATTGTTTGAAACATCCACGGCATTTAATTGTTCGGCTATATCATCTAAGGTTCTGCCTTTCACATGCATGATTAAATCCGCCATATTGTCGAAGACCATGTAAATACTTCCGACGGTATAACCGATTTCCATAGCAATACTGCGTACTTTTAATTTATCAAAGCCGCCCTCAACAACAATATTTTCAGCCGCTGTTAATACCATTTGTTTTATTTCTTCCTGGCTGTGTTCACTTCTTCTTGCCATGGCGTCAACTATTTTGCTTTAATTGAAAGTTATTACCTTACACCACATACGCTTAGGAATCGACCTTAAATATGAATACGGAATATCTTGCAGTTGTTGATGAAAATGATCAGCTTATCAATACTTTGCCCCGGCATGAAATTCATGCTTTGGGTTTGCGGCATAGAGCTGTTCATATTTTGGTTTTTAATGAGCAAAAGCAATTGTTTTTGCAAAAAAGGTCGATGCAAAAGGATTTAAATAAAGGGCTTTGGGATACTTCGGCAGCAGGGCATGTTGATGCGGGGGAAGAGTACACCCCGAGTGCAATTAGAGAAGCAGAAGAGGAGTTGGGGGTAAATATAGTCAGTACATTGGAGCCTTTGTTTAAACTTTCTCCGACTCAACAGTTAGGTATGGAGTTTATCCAGGTGTATCGTTGTCAGCATAATGGCCCCTTTATTTTAAATAAAGATGAAATAGATGAAGGTTGCTGGCATACAGTTGAGGAGATAAATGATCGAGTGAAAGCTAATGATGTCACCTTAACGGAGACTTTTAAAGTTATTTGGCAGCAATATAAACAGAGTAATCTATGATTTCACAGCAACAGTTAAATGATTTTTATACCAGTTTGTTAAAGCCGGAGGCATATAGTGACTATTGTCCCAATGGCTTGCAGGTGGAAGGGGCGGAGCAGATAAATAAAATTGCCTTTGCCGTTTCAGCGACTAAAGACTCCATTGAACAAGCGGTTAAGCATAATGCCGATGCTCTGGTTGTGCATCATGGTTTGTTTTGGAAATTTCATGGCTCCAAAACATTAACGGGGCCTTTTGCTAAAAGAGTTTTCCCTTTGGTAAAAAATGATGTTAATTTATTTGCTTATCATTTGCCTCTAGACGGCCATGCTGAAGTGGGTAATGCAGCCATGTTGGCTACCTTGCTGGACTGTGTTGAGCTACAGCCGTTTGGAGATTACAAGGGTGCATCTACTGGGGTAAAGGCTGTATTAGAGCAGGCAGCAACGGCACAGGAGCTGGCTGTTAAATTAGAGCAGGTTCTTAACCATCAGGTTATTTTGGCTTCAGCAGATAGTAGTCAATTGATTCGTTCGCTTGGTATTATTACTGGTGGGGCAAATAGTCAATGGGTGTTGGCCAAAGAGGAAGGTCTGGATGCTTATATCACGGGAGAAATATCTGAGCATGATTGGCATGAAAGCCAGGAGAGTGGTATCCACATGTTTGCGGGTGGTCACTATGCAACAGAGTTATTTGGGGTACAGGCTTTGATGATAAAAACCCAACAGCAATTTGATTTGCCTTGTGTGTTTATCGATAGTGATAACCCTGCTTGAAACAGGATTAAAATCTTTGGCGGAGCGGACGGGACTCGAACCCGCGACCCCCGGCGTGACAGGCCGGTATTCTAACCAACTGAACTACCGCTCCGCAAAGAAGGGCGTATTCTAGGGAGATATTGTTTTTTCGTCAAGTTATTTTTTGTATTATTCAAAATTAAGTTAAACTATAGTCTTAATTGTTGGCGTATAGAGAGTCTAAATTTAAAACCGTTATGAAAACAGAACACCATAAAATTACCGTTACCCCTAAAGCTGAGGTTTCATCAACCTGGTTAATTCCTGATGAATATCAGTCTGTTCTGATTATTGCGCATGGTGCAGGGCATGATATGGATTCTGATTTTATCTCTCAGATACATGAAGGGATTGCAAAGCAAAATATCTTAACGGTTAAATTTAACTTTCCTTATATGGAACAAGGGTTAAAAGCACCTAATACGCCGCATGTGCTAGAAGAAACCTGGCAGCAAGTTATTAATGTAGTGATCGAGAAAACTGGCGTTAAGCGCAAGCAAATTTTTCTTTCGGGTAAAAGTATGGGGGGGCGCTATGCAACTATCCTAACGTCCAAAGAAGACCTGTATGCGGGTATTATCTTATTTGGCTACCCTTTACATGCACCTGGAAAGCCTGATAAACCACGATTTGGTCATTTAAAAGTTATTCATGAACCCATGTTATTTATTCAAGGAACACGTGATTCATTGTGTCAGTTAAATACATTTAAGCCATTGCTTAAACTGCTATCACCTGAGCCCGTGTTACATATTATTGAGGGTGCAGATCATTCGTTTAAACTGCTTAAACGCATTAAGCGTACTGAACAGTCTGTTTTTGATGAAATTGTTCAGGCCAGTGTGGAGTGGATTAAGCAAAAAGCTTAAATATACCACCCTCCCCCTTTTCCTTTGACACAATATTTTTCTGGATTTTGTAAAAGAATCTAGGGTGTATATTTTGTGTGTTAATTTATTTAGTCCAGGTGTTTTTAGTGGAAAACTTTACTCCCTACTCAGCTTTGTTCGGAGGCGCTTTAATAGGTCTTAGTGTGACGCTACTTTTATTGTTTAACGGTCGCATGGCAGGCATTAGCGGCATTATGAAGGGTTTATTCAACGCGCCAGAAAATGAGCGTGTTTGGCGATTTACTTTTCTTTGTGGGCTTATTATTGGTGCTTTCATTTTTCAGAGCATTTCGCCTGATTTTATTGTGCCCCGGCAAGGTTATCCTTTATGGTTGGTCGCATTGGGTGGTTTCTTTGTGGGAATAGGGACTCGCTTAGGCAATGGTTGTACTAGCGGTCATGGTATCTGTGGTATTGCAAACTTGTCTAAACGCTCTATTTTTGCAACCTTAACTTTCATGGGGTTTGGGATGTTAACGGTGTATATTATTAGGCATTTATTATGAGCAAAACGTTTATAGCTCTTTTGAGTGGCATCATTTTTGGGATAGGGCTTTCTCTTTCACAAATGGTTAACCCTGATAAAGTGATTAATTTTTTAGATATTTTTGGGCAATGGGATCCAAGCCTGGCTTTTGTAATGATAGGGGCACTATTTGTTACCTTTATTTCATTTCGCTTGGTACTGAAAAGGCCTGAGCCTATTTTGGAGGAAAGTTTTCATCTGTCAAAGCGCAAGGATATTGATAGAGGACTGTTAACGGGTGCAGCCATATTTGGTATTGGTTGGGGTATTAGCGGTTTTTGCCCAGGACCAGCAATAGCCGGGCTAGGCATGGGGAATATCGAGGCAGCGGTTATGGTTGTTTCTATATATGCGGGTTTCTTTTTTCAAAAATGGTTGAGTAAAAGTAGTTCCTAATAAAGCGTAGAGACGTTGCATGCAACGTCTCTTGATAGTAATGCATAGAATTGACGCAGTGCTTTATCAATACATAATAGCGAAACATAACTTTTTCATGGATAATAGAGAGTTAGTTATTCGTACATCACCTTAAAAAAATAATGAAACAAAAGCTGGAAACGCTGCTTCAACACACGGTTGAAAGTCTTAAATCTGAAGGTATTCTAGAGCAGGAATTTATCCCACAGATTAATATTGAACGGGCGAAAGATACTCGTCATGGCGATTTTGCTAGTAATTTAGCAATGATGCTTGCCAAGCCAGCTAAAACAAACCCCAGGCAATTAGCAGAAAAAATTATTACCTTGCTTCCCGCTGATCCTGCTGTCTCTAAAGTAGAAATTGCAGGCCCTGGGTTTATTAATTTTTTTATTGAGGCTGGTGCTCAATTTCAGGTTGTTAAAGAAATTCACCAGGCAGGCAAAAATTATGGTTTAAGTGATGTTGGAAAGGGGAGAAAAGTTCAGGTTGAATTTGTTTCTGCTAACCCAACCGGGCCATTACATGTAGGTCATGGCCGAGGTGCTGCCTATGGCTCAGCTGTTGCAGATTTATTGAATGCAGTAGGTTTTGATGTTTCTAAGGAATATTATGTTAATGATGCCGGTCGTCAAATGGATATCCTGGCAACCAGTATCTGGTTACGCTATCTAGAGGAATGCGGAGAAGTTGTCGCATTCCCAAGTAATGGTTATCGTGGCGAATATATAAGGGATATTGCTTTTAATATCCATAAAAATACAGGTAATGATTATCGCAGACCTGCAGAGCTGGTATTAGAAGATATACCAGCGGATGAGCCTCAGGGCGGTGATAAAGAACTGCATATTGATGCGCTGATTGAGCGAGCTAAAACTTTATTAGGTGGTTCACTGTATCGAGATTTATTTCAGGCGGGTTTGAGCGTTATTCTTGATGATATCAAAGATGATCTGGAAGAGTTTGGTGTCAGTTATCAGGAGTGGTTTTCAGAACGTAGCTTGATGGAAGATGGCTCTATAAAAGAAATGTTGAAACGCCTGGATGAATCGGGCTATCTCTATAAAAAAGACGGTGCGACCTGGTTTGCATCCAGCCGTTTAGGTGATGAAAAAGACCGGGTGGTGATAAGAGATAATGGGCAATCAACTTATTTTGCCTCAGATATTGCTTATCATATGAATAAGCTGGATCGCGGTTTTGATCAAATTATCAATATCTGGGGAGCAGACCATCATGGCTACATCCCTAGAGTAAGAGCCGCTATGCAAGCATTAGGGGCTGATGAATCCAAACTTAAAGTGTTACTGGTTCAGTTTGCAATACTGTACCGTGGCAAAGAAAAAGTGCCTATGTCTACTCGTTCAGGCGAATTTGTTACCTTGCGTCAATTGCGTAGCGAAGTTGGCACTGATGCTGCGCGCTTTTTCTATGTGATGCGTAAATCAGAGCAACATATGGACTTTGATTTAAAGCTAGCGACCTCTAAAACCAATGAAAACCCAGTGTTTTATGTGCAATACGCACATGCAAGAGTATGCAGTGTGTTGCGCCAGCTGGATGAAAAAGGTTGGGAAAGGGATTTGATTTTAGGCATGGAGAACCTGGATAAGCTGACTGAAGAGCATGAATCTGTATTGATCACTGCTTTAGCAAAATATCCTGAAATACTAGAAAAATCAGCAATACAGCATGAACCTCACCTGCTGATTAATTATTTGCGTGAGTTAGCCACCGCTTTTCACACCTATTACAATGCCCATCAATTTTTGGTCGAAGATGCTGAGCTAAGGAATGCAAGGTTAAATCTTATTTGTGGAGCTAAGCAAGTACTTGCCAATGGCTTGTCGTTATTAAATATTAATACGCCAGAGTCGATGTAATGCCGCGGGATTATAAAGATAGAGCAGGAACAGCCAAGAAAAAAAACCAACAACAAACAACGGTTGTTTGGTGGAAATGGCTGTTAATTGTCTTGCTAATTGCTCTCTTTGTTGCTTTTTTGTTCTTTCTAAGAGGATCTGGATCTGAAATAGAAAAGCAAAAAAAACAGGTTTCAACACTGTCTGTTGCTAAAAAAGTAAAAAAAACAGTGACACCGAAACATCAAAATAAAAAACCAGAGGAACCTCGGTTTGATTTTTATACCATTTTGCCCGAAACAGAAATAGAGGTACCTGATTATGAGATTAATACTCGTAGTCGAGAGGAGCGTGTTGGCAAAGCAAAATCCAGTAAATATATCGTGCAAGCCGGCTCTTTTCGTGAGTTTTCTGAGGCGGATAAATTAAGAGCGAGATTGGCTTTAATCGGTATAGAATCAAGAATTGAGAAAGCAAAAATTGGCAGTGTGGTCTGGAATAGAGTGAAAATGGGCCCATATAGTCGTTCTTCCAGTGTGTCGCTTATAAAAAAACGGCTAAAGAATAATGGTATTGATGCTATTGTTACCGAAATAAAGAGCTAAAGAAAAGGGCCTTCGCTGGCTTATACGAGATTAAATCACCACAAATAACTATAAAGATTAATATGTATGAAATAGAGTACGAATTCCGTGAAGAAGATTTGGTTCATTTTAATGAGCTGATGCTAAAAAACGATCTAGAACTCCAAAAAAATATTCGTAAACATAAAATGATTGTGCCAGGCATTATGTTGATGATTGGTATGTTTTATTATGTTTATTATGCAGATATGATGACCACAGCCTATATTTCGCTTTTGGCCTTTGGCTGGGGTATTTTTTCACCCTATGCAATGAAAATGGATATGCGCAGGCAATTTCTTGAGCGCTATACGGAAAAAGAAAAGGCTGATATGTTCGGAAGGCATACCTTAAAAATCGAGCAAGATCATCTGTCTGAGAAGTCACCGGGTGGAAAACACAAAAACCCATGGAAGAATATGTTACGTGTTGATTATGAAGACAAATATGTACATATATATCTTGATTTAGATTCAGCGATTGTTATTCCAATTGAAACCATGAAAAGTGGTGATTTGGAAAAGTTTGCTGAACAGGCTGAGGGTATGATTGAGCGTTTAAGTAACTGATTACTTGTCTTGATCAGGTAGAATAAAAAAACCACGAAGAAAACTGAGTGACGGAAGGTTTAAATATCTAAACTTTCTTTGTGCTTTGAGTTCTTCGTGGTTTATTTTTTAATAAGGATAGAGCAGAAACCTTTTCCTATCATGCTGGAAGTAGCACGATAGGAAAAGGCTCCTGGCCTTTATGTTTAGCGTTACGCTGATATTTTGTTTTATCTTTAAAAACTTGAGTTTTGTTAAATTGAAAAGCAAATTTTGCTACTGTATTTTTAACTAAACTTGCTTCTAATCCCTTTGGTTTCTTTGTTTTTTTCATATAAACACCTTAAATAAATTGGATTAATCATTGTATACCCTTAATATACCTTTTTATTTGAACATAGAATTGTTGTGACTTTCCAGAAAAATTTCGATGTTATTATCATTGGTGGTGGCCATGCCGGCACAGAAGCGGCATTAGCTTCTGCGCGCTGTGGAGTAAAAACATTACTTCTCACCCAAAATATTGATACTTTAGGTCAAATGAGCTGTAATCCTGCTATCGGCGGGATTGGTAAAGGTCATTTAGTCAAAGAGGTTGATGCGCTGGGTGGTGCAATGGCACAAGCTGCCGATAAAGCAGGTATTCAGTTTAGAACTTTAAATTCAAGTAAAGGCCCCGCTGTACGCGCAACCCGAGCCCAGGCAGACCGGAACCTTTATAAACAGGCGATAAGAACGACCCTGGAAAATCAGCAGAACCTGACCTTATTTCAGCAAACGGTTTCTGATTTTATCGTTGAAGGCGATAAAATCGTGGGTGTTAAAACCCAGATGGGGCTGGATTTTTCTGCCAAAGCGGTGGTATTGACCACGGGTACCTTTCTTGGTGGTTTGATTCATATTGGTCTGGAAAATTATAGTGGTGGCCGTGCCGGTGAATCAGCCTCCATCGCTTTGGCTGATCGTTTAAGAGAGCTTCCTTTTCAAGTTGATCGTTTAAAAACAGGAACGCCACCTCGTATAGATGGCCGTAGTATTGATTTTAGCAAGCTTGAAACCCAGCATGGTGATGAAATACTACCCGTGTTTTCTTTTTTAGGCTCCAGAGATCAGCATCCGCGTCAAATTCCGTGTTATATAACACGCACTAATAGCAAAACTCACGATATTATTCGCTCAGGCATGGATAGATCACCTATGTACACAGGTGTTATCGATGGGGTTGGGCCACGCTACTGCCCTTCAATTGAAGATAAGGTGGTTCGTTTTGCGGATAGGGATTCGCATCAAATTTTTGTTGAACCTGAAGGGCTGGATACTCACGAAATATATCCCAATGGTATTTCAACCAGCTTGCCTTTCGATATTCAATATCGCCTGGTTCAGTCCATGCAAGGGTTTGAAAATGCCGTGATTATTCGCCCGGGTTATGCGATAGAGTATGATTATTTCAATCCTATTGATTTAAAATCATCGCTGGAAACCAAGTATATGAAGGCCTTGTTTTTTGCAGGGCAAATTAATGGTACCACGGGTTATGAAGAGGCCGCTGCTCAGGGTTTGATTGCAGGCTTAAATGCAGCTCGACAGGTTCAAGGGCTGGAAAGCTGGTGTCCAGAGCGTGATGAAGCGTACATCGGGGTGATGATTGATGACCTGATTACTCAAGGAACTCAAGAACCTTATAGAATGTTTACCAGTCGGGCAGAATATCGCCTGCTGTTAAGGGAGGATAACGCCGATTTACGCTTGACTGAAAAAGGCCGTGAACTAGGTTTGGTGAATGATGAGCGCTGGCAGATATTTGAGAGAAAACGTGAAGCGATTACTCAATTACAGCAGGATTTAAGTAAACAATGGGTTCGAGTGGGGACCGATGCAGCCCAGCAAGCGGAAGCATTGTGGGGCAAAGAACTTAAGAAAGAAGCCAGTATGCTCGCTTTGTTGCATAGGCCTGAGGTGGATGTTACTAATTTACTTAACTTCGCAAAAATAGAAAATATTGATGAGCAAGTTGCAGAACAGGTCGCGATACAAGCAAAATATGCGGGCTATATAACTAGACAACAAACCGAGATAAATCGAACTAAGCGTTACAATCATTTAAAGCTAGCTGTTGACGAAGATTATAGTAACGTTTCGGGTTTATCTAATGAAGTCTGTGAAAAACTAAGGTTACAAAGACCAGAAACATTAGGGCAGGCATCTCGTATCCCCGGTATAACGCCAGCTGCTATTTCCTTATTACTCGTCCATCTAAAAAAGAAATCTGCATAATGGAAAGTTGCCAAAATATTTTACAGCAAGGGCTTCAGGCGCTTGATATAGCATACGATGAAAGTCAGTTACAGGACTTACTCAAGTTTATTAAACTGATTGAAAAATGGAATAAAGCCTATAATTTAACGGCAGTTCGAGACCGTGATGAAATGGCGCGTCTACACATTCTGGACAGCTTGACGCTGTTGCCTTTTATCGATGGCAAGCGAGTGGCAGATATTGGTACGGGTGCAGGTTTGCCCGGGATCCCATTGGCGATTTTTTTACCCGATGTTGAGTTTGTTTTAGTCGATTCAAATTCGAAAAAGACACGCTTTGTGCAACAAGCTATTTTAGAATTAAAATTGAAAAATGTGACTGTACTACATAGTCGGGTAGAAAACTTTCAACCTGACAAGCTGTTTTCTACTGTGATGATGAGGGCTTTTGCCAGTCTGGACGATATTATGCAATTAAGCCAACATTTAATAGATCCTTTAGGGGTTCTTCTGGCAATGAAAGGCCAGCAACCAGAGGCTAATGAAATTGAATCGCTAACGGTACCGTATTCAATTATCCCGCTTAAAGTGCCTGAGGTAGATGCGGAAAGATGTTTAATTCGAATAGAAGGAGTGGCTAGTCATGGGTAAGGTTATTGCGGTTACCAACCAAAAAGGTGGTGTGGGTAAAACAACAACCAGTGTTAACCTGGCTGCTGCCTTGGCCGCTGCAAAACGTCGGGTGTTGCTGATAGATCTTGATCCTCAAGGTAATGCTGCGATGGGTTGTGGGGTGGATAAGGAAGAGGTTGATTATTCCAGTTGTGAATTATTATTGGAAGAAGTGCCGGTTTCTGAAATTATTGTTACAAACAAAGAAGTTGGTTTCGATATTATCGCTGGAAACTCTGATTTAACTGCGGCAGAAGTGCATTTAATGAATGCAAAAAATAGAGAGCGCAAACTTGCCGATGCTTTATTACAAGTTAAACCTGATTATGATTATATCTTGATAGATTGCCCCCCCTCATTAAATATGTTGACCTTAAATGCTATGGTGGCTGCTGACAGTGTATTGATTCCGATGCAATGTGAATATTATGCACTGGAAGGCTTATCTGCATTAATGGCAACCTTAAAAAATATTAGGGAAACCGTAAATCCTGGGCTGCACCTTGAAGGTATTTTAAGAACGATGTTTGATAATCGAAGCCGATTAACCAAGGATGTTTCGGAACAATTACAAGAATATTTTGGAGATAAAGTTTTTAGAACCTGTATTCCAAGAAACGTACGATTAGCAGAAGCACCCAGTCATGGTTTACCGATCATTCAATATGATAAAAAATCCCGAGGGGCGGTTGCCTATATTGCAATGGCGGGCGAAATGATTAGAAAAGAAGAGAAGAAATAACATGGCGTCAAAAAAACGGGGATTAGGACGTGGCTTAAATGCGCTTTTAGGTGAGGTAACGCCAGCTGTTGAAAAAGAAAAACCCCAGGATTTACATAGCTTACCCATCGAATTTTTACAGCGGGGAAAGTATCAGCCTAGAAAGGATATGAAGCCTGAAGCGCTTCAGGAATTGGCTGATTCTATCAAGGCGCAAGGTATTATACAGCCAATTGTGGTTCGATTAATTGCTGATGAACGCTATGAAATTATTGCTGGGGAGCGTCGCTGGCGAGCAGCTCAATTAGCGGCATTACAGGAAATCCCTGTGGTGATAAGGGATATTGATGACCGTACAGCCATGGCTGTCGCTTTGATTGAAAATATTCAGCGTGAAGATTTAAATGTGCTGGAAGAGTCAGAAGCGTTAAAACGCTTGGTTGATGAGTTTGATATGACCCACCAGCAAACAGCTGATGCAGTAGGTAAATCAAGAGCGATGGTGTCTAATTTATTACGCTTACTAGAGCTGCCTAATGAAGTAAAATCTTTGTTAGCTAAAGGTTTGATAGAGATGGGGCATGCCAGAGCTTTATTAACTTTAGAAAGCCATAAACAAATTGAGATTGCCAATAAAATTGTAAAACTGGGGTTAACAGTTAGAGCGGCAGAAGCATTAGCTAAAGATGCTGGTATAGACAAAAATATAGAACCAAAGCAACTGGATACGGATACCTTAAGGCTGCAAGAGCAGTTGACAGAAAAAACAGGGGCCAAAGTCGTTATTAACCATCAAAAAAGTGGTAAAGGAAAATTGGTTTTTAGTTATACCAGTCTGGAAGAGTTAGAAGGGATTATCGGTCGTATAAATTAAGCGCAAGATCTATATCAAAACAACAAATTTTTACACAAAGGTACAAAGCCACCAAGAAGTGAATTTCTTTTTCTTTTCTTTGTGTCTCTGTGGCTTTGTGTGAGTATTAAGTTTCTTAACATGACGACATTGGAACGCCTGCCCTCGGCGTGATTTTAAAAACCTGTTACTCAATCATGGGTAGCCGAATTTAGCTTGATTTGCTACTTAGTAAGTTTGGAGCTGAAGGCTAGCGTATATTTATAAGGGCGCTTAAATACGTAAACTACAAGGATGTAGTAAATGCCGATATTTCAGAAGCCTTATAAATCAACACTCTATATACACAGAAAAATATAAGCTGAGTGTTTATAATTAGTTTAAATTTTTTCTATCATCATGAAAACAAAGAGAATTAACCTGGGTACTAATCGTTGTAGTTGGTTTCTTACATTTATGAGTTGACTTATTTGCTTAATTGACCTATTTTTATACTGAATATGAGCGAATCATTTTAAACTAACACTGTATTAATCAATGACATTTTTAACGACGTATGAATTTACTGATGAGCAAAATTCACATTTTTTGCGACATGCTTTGCAATTTCTAAATTCGCATAAAATATCTCCGACACCCATTAATTATACAGTGAGTTATGACTATGTGAGCGGCAGTAATAAGGGCTTAATTGCGGCCGTTGAATTATTGGTAAAACAAAAAGTTAAAATTGATAATGACATAGCATTTAAGCTGTATAAGAAATATATCTGTGATAGTTCTTTTGAAACATTCGATAAAATTAATCAGGATTTAGAATCCTTGATAAATGATACGCGTAATACAGTCGCAGCAACGAGTCAAAAAGCATCCGATGCAGGGCATGTGTTTGAAGAACAAGCCGTTTCTATTGCTTCTGTTAACAGTGCAGGTGATTTAAAAAAAGTCATTTCCAAAATATCAGTAGAAACTAAAGAAATGGCCGAAGTGAGTATGGCTTTAAAAGTTGATCTGGATGCCGCTAACCAGGAAATGGATCAGTTACGAGCAGAATTGGTTAAGGTTAGACAAATGGCAGCAACAGATGCCTTAACAGGCCTGTTGAATAGAGGCACGTTTGATAAAAAATTAAATGCCTTATTAGAAACAGAAGATTCTGCTGTAGCCTGCCTTGCAATGCTGGATCTTGATCATTTTAAATTGGTCAATGATACGCATGGGCATGTTGTTGGTGATAATGTACTGAAATATACAGCTAAATTGTTAAAACAGCATGCTGCCCCCCAACATCATGTTGCTCGTTATGGTGGAGAAGAATTAGCCATCATTATGCCAGATACGACAGCTAAAAAAGCGTCGGAAATAGCTGAAAAAATTCGCTCAGCACTGGCAAGCAGCCGATTAAAGAAGAAAAATAGCAGTGAGTCTATAGGACAGATTACTGTATCCATTGGTATTGCAGCATTAAAATCAGATGACACTGCGGAAAGTTTCATCATGCGAGCTGATAATGCATTATATAAAGCTAAAGAAACGGGGCGGAATAAGGTTGTTGTCGGAGCCAGCGATTAACAACACTGACTATAGTGTTACAGTTTGATGCTTATATTGCTGTCAAACTGACTGCTTTGCAGTTCTTGCAAGGTATCAATCCAGATGAAAATTTTATATGGCATCGTTTTCAGGTAAAATTGTCTCTTTTTGCCTTTTCCTATGCTTTCCTTAATAAAACTCAGTCAACTTTGTATCAGGGTAATTAACACAGTTAATGAATGGGTAGGTAAAACCATTTCATGGTTAACTTTATTAATGGTGCTTACAACGTTTCTTATCGTGGTATTGCGTTATGTTTTTGATATGGGCTGGATTGCAATGCAAGAATCCGTTTCCTATATGCATGCACTGGTGTTTATGCTGGGTGCGGCTTACACTTTAAAGCATAATGGGCATGTTCGAGTTGATATTATTTATCAACGATGCACTGTTAAAACTAAAGCATGGATAGATTGCCTGGGGACAGTGTTATTACTTATGCCTGTGATGGGTTTTATTATTTGGAGTAGCTGGGAGTACGTTGCTGACTCTTGGTCTATTCAGGAAGGTTCCAGGAACTCGGGTGGCTTGCCGGCTGTTTATTTATTAAAAACGTCCATTTTGTTGATGGCAGTTTTATTAATATTGCAAAGTATTTCTCTGTTTTTACAAAACCTGCTTATCGCTTTGGGTTTAAATGAGAAGGATACAATAAATGGATAATTATTTTGCTTTATGGATGTTTGCGGCTGTTTTTCTAGTACTTTTAACAGGCTTTCCTGTTGCTTTTGCCTTAAGTGGAACGGCATTGGCGTTCGCAACCATCGGTATACAATTTGATGTTTTTGATGCAGCTTTTTTAAACGCCCTGCCCAATCGTTTATTTGGCATCATGAATAATCAGACTCTAATGGCTGTCCCTTTATTTGTGTTTATGGGCGTGATGCTGGAGCGTGCTCGAATTGCAGAGGATTTGCTGGAAGCCATGGCTGAGTTATTTGGATCATTAAGAGGAGGGCTAGGGATAGCGGTTACTCTGGTGGGTATGTTAATGGCTGCAAGTACTGGAATTGTTGGGGCAACGGTGGTGACTATGGGATTATTATCCTTGCCGACCATGTTGCGAAATAACTATAGCCCTGCAATAGCATGCGGAACGATTTGTGCGTCTGGCACATTAGGTCAAATCATTCCTCCTTCTATCGTGCTGGTTTTATTAGGGGACGTGATTTCTTCAGCCTATCAGCAAGCCCAACTAGATATGGGAATATTCTCTCCTGAAACGGTTTCGGTAGGCGATCTGTTTGCAGGTGCATTACTTCCTGGTTTGGGTCTGGTCTTTATGTATTTGATATACATATTAATAACGGCCTGGCTAGTGCCTGACTCAATGCCTGCCCCAGAAAAAGTAAGTAGAGAAAAGGGCTTTTATCTACGCATTGCAAAAAGTATGGCATCCCCTTTAGTACTGATCTTTTCAGTATTAGGTTCAATTATGGCTGGGCTAGCGACGCCAACAGAGGCTGCTGCAGTTGGAGCAACTGGGGCGATTGTGTTAGCCTTTATAAAGAAACGCTTGTCATTAAAAAACTTGCAAGAGGTCATGCAAAATACCACTAGGGTCACCAGCATGGTATTTATGATCTTAATTGGTGCGGCTTTGTTTTCTCTAGTCTTTCGTGGATTTGAGGGTGATGAATTAATTATCGAATTATTGTCTGATTTACCGGGTGGACAATTTGGCGCTATGTTCTTTGTTATGCTGGTTATGTTTTTTCTTGGCTTTGTTCTGGACTTTATTGAAATTACCTTTGTTGTTGTGCCTATTGTTGGGCCAATTTTATTGACGATGGGTATAGACCCAGTCTGGTTGGGGATAATGATAGCCATTAATTTACAAACTTCGTTCTTAACCCCGCCTTTTGGCTTTGCGTTGTTTTATCTACGAGGCGTTGCTCCCGAAGAAATCACTACCGGACAAATTTATAAAGGCGTAATGCCTTTTATTGCTATTCAGCTTATGATGCTGGCAATTTTAGCTTTTTGGCCTGAACTGGCGACCTGGTTACCCTCCGTTATTTACTCAGATATTTGATTTAACAAATGAAAAAACTACTGTTTTTATTTATTTTAGCGCTGCAAGCATGCGGACAAGTAGGCCCCCTTTATCATCCTGATGAAAAGGCGCCCATTTATGTACCAGAAGAAGAATCATAACAATGGATTATTTTACTTATAAAGAAAACCAGCTGTTCGCTGAAGACGTTGCAATAGACGATATTGTTGCCCAATATGGCTCACCTTGTTATATCTATTCACGAGCTACTTTTGAAAGACATTGGAATGCTTTTGATCAGGCTTTTGGCGATCATCCGCATTTGATTTGCTATGCGGTTAAAGCTAACTCAAATATTGCTATTCTTAATGTCTTGGCGCGATTAGGTTCCGGTTTTGATATTGTTTCTTTGGGTGAGTTAGAACGAGTATTAGCGGCTGGCGGAGACCCTGAGAAAATAGTTTTTTCGGGGGTTGGGAAGCGCGAAGATGAAATTACTGCAGCGCTTAAAACAGGGATACGCTGCTTTAATATAGAAGTGCCAGGTGAACTGGATAGAATTAATCAGTTAGCAGGTGAAGCCGGTGTTGTGGCACCAGTGTCATTTAGGGTTAACCCTAATGTAGATGCTAAAACACACCCTTATATTTCTACCGGTCTAAAAGAGAATAAGTTTGGTATTGATATTGAGCTAGCCCTGGTTGAATATCATCGTGCCGCAAAAATGGATAATATTAAGGTGATAGGGGTTGATTGTCATATTGGCTCTCAGCTGACAGAAACAACTCCCTTTTTAGCCGCTTTAGATAAAGTGATTGATTTGGTTAATACCTTAAAACAGGAGGGTATTGAATTACATCACTTAGATTTAGGGGGTGGCCTAGGTATTCGCTATAAAGATGAGCAGCCGCCATTACCTGCAGATTATGTCTCAGCTATTCTAGGCCGACTAGGTGATAATAAGTATGAAATCGCCTTGGAGCCGGGTAGAGCAATAGCTGGAAATGCGGGTGTTTT
>Ga0209707_1001017_pt1 | contig 16199 bp, 9 predicted proteins | sample EN4Hudsemesocosm_FD_184630 | JGI IMG/M metagenome (GOLD analysis project Ga0209707, IMG submission 184630) | Methane-oxidizing microbial communities from mesocosms in the Hudson Canyon - EN4B Hudson Canyon (SPAdes) (version 2) | ecosystem: Environmental > Aquatic > Marine > Cold seeps | place... | reverse complement strand
TCTGATTCTACCAATTTATTTTGCGTACTTTTTAAATGAGAAATAACTTGTTCTAACTCATCATTACTCTCTTCTAGTTCTACTGTTCTTACATGAACCTTTTCTTTTAAATCATCACTAAAACGCTTAATTTGTTTTTTTGATTTCTCCTGTAAATGAATGCTACGTTTGAATATAAAATATAAAATGACCAATAATAATATCAATAGACACGTAGTTACAAGCAATCTTTTGAAATACTTATCATAAATATGTTCATATGGAATTGATACCACCGTATACAAATCAAACTCTTTCATATACGAAGAAACCGATAAACTGTTTTGTTTTGTCAAAGAAGAGTCAAATACAGAGATGCTGCCCTTTTCGATGCTTGAAATATCAGACATACTTTTTGCATCTACAGTGGTATTGTAAATATTCTTATATTCTTTTTTGACTACAGGGTTTTGAAATTGAATGTATCCATCACTTCTTATTTCTTGAATTAAAATATTAGAAGGTAGTTCTTTAACATTTAAAACCGTTTCTCCACCATTAGCATTAATCCCTGCTGTCATAACCAAAGGAGTAATACCATGGTTATTCATAACAGCAAGTCTTATTGGAATAACCCATTTCTGTAAAGCTTTCATATAATAGGTTCTGCCAATTTGCATAGACAAAGAGTGTCGTGCCAAATCAAAACTCTCTTTTGTTTTTTCATTTTTCATCAAATTGGGAAGTTTAGCCTCCATGGGAACACCAGAAACAATAATCAGTTCTCCATTATATCTGGCCACACCAATTGCGGCGAGCCCCTTATTTATTATTGTCATTTCATCTATTATTCTTCTTCCATCTTCGGGATAATTATAGGCATCTATGCTTATTAAATGTTTTCCCAATAGTTTTAAAGTTGACTCTTGATATCTAAAAGCGGATAGTGTGTTTTGTGAGGTTATTTTGTTAAAGCTGATTAAATTTTGAATAACTCTGTTTTTAGCATTAAGCCATTCTACATAAGAAATAGCAATAAAAGAAACAATAAAAATGCTGCTTATAAGGATATAAATAAACCAGAAATTTGATTCTTTTGAAGCAGTCAATACTTACCTTTCCATCATTATGCGTATAGGTATTAGTATATCTCAAATATTATTAATAGAGTGTTATTGATTTTCATGAGGCAAGAAGGGTTTTATATTTCAAACGTGCCTATGATAAAGAGCTAGCTGGATGCATACTCAAGGCGTAATAAATTTGTGACAAATTATTATCCAATGTCAATTTTTGATTAGTTCAAGGCGTAGAAATTTTTAAGAAAGGAGCATACATGAAGTATGTGACTTGAGTTAAAAGATTTCTACAACGCCGAAATTATTTAAAAGTGGCGTTGTAGAATAGTTCTTTATTTTTATAGAGCTTTAACAGTAATTCTATTTAATCTTTGTGCAAAAGCCACTGCATCAGTAATTTCCATACCTTCACTTAGTTTTGCTTGGTCTAATAGAACCCATGAAACATCAGAAATCATATCATCATCAGGACAACCATTAAGTTTTGTAACAATTGCATGTTCTGGGTTGATTTCTAAGATTGGAGCAGTATCAGGCATTTCTTGTCCCATTGCTTTCATCATTTGAGCCATTTGAGCCATTTGGTCATTTCCTGCATCTTTAACAACACAAGAAGGTGATTCAGATAGTCTGTTTGTAACTCTAACATCTGTAACACTTTCACCTAAAATATCTTTGATTTTTTTAGTGATGTCTTCAAATTTAGTTTCAACTTCTTTTTTTGCTTCTTCACTTTGCTCAACAGCAGGTGCTTCACAAGAAGAGATATCTTTAAAGTCCCATTCTTTGTATGCTCCCATAGTTGGTGTGATAATTTCATCAATTTCTTTGTCATCTAAGATTAATACTTCGATGTTATTTTTCTTGTATGCTTCTAATAATGGAGAGTTTTTAAGAACATTTTCATTTTCACCAACGATGTAGTAAATAGCTTTTTGTTCAGTATCTGCTCTTTCTTTATAAGCTGCAAGTGAAGTCATTTCAGCTGCATTTGAAGATTTATATCTGATTAATTCTAAAATAGCATCTTTATTTGTGAAATCTTGGTAAGCACCTTCTTTTAAAGCTCTATTATATTCAGCTGTAAATTCTTTATACTTTTCTTCATCTTTAGATAATTTTTTAATTTCACCTAAGATTTTTTTAACAGAACCTTGTTTGATGTTTGCTAAGATTTTATTTTCTTGTAAAATTTCTCTTGAAACATTTAAAGGTAAATCTTCAGAATCAATAATACCTTTTACAAATCTAAGGTATGTAGGAAGTAATTCTTTGTCATCATCTGTGATAAATACTCTTTTAACATATAATTTAACACCTGGTTGGTAATCAGCTCTGTACATATCCATAGGAGCTTTTGCAGGGATATAAAACAGAGTTGTATAGTTAGAAACACCCTCAGCTTTTGTATGAACATAAGTCATTGGGTCTGTGTTATCATGTGAAATTGATTTATAAAAGTTATTATACTCATCTGCTTTTAACTTACCTTTTGCTTGAGTCCAAAGAGCAGTTGCTTCATTGATTTTTTCACTTTTTTTCTCGATAGATTTTTTAGCTTCTTTTCCAGCTTTTTCATCTTCTTCACTTAATTCTTCACTTACTTCTTCTTCATAGTTTAAGAAAATTGGGTATGCAATATGATTAGAATACTTAGCAACGATAGTTTTGATTCGCTCTTTTGTTGCGAACTCAGAAACTTCTTCATCTTTTAATTTGATGTAAATAACTGTACCTTGAGTTTCTTTAGTACAAGTATCTAAATCAAACTCACCGCTACCATCACTTGACCATTTGTAAGCTACTTCTTCACCAGCTTTTTTAGAAATAACATCCACATGAGAAGCTACCATAAATACTGAGTAAAAACCAACACCAAATTGTCCAATTAAGTTTGAATCTTTTTTAGCATCACCCGTCATTGCTTCAACAAATGATTTTGTTCCAGATTTTGCGATTGTACCAATTGAAGCGATTAATTCTTCATCATTCATACCAACACCATTATCAATAATAGAGATTGATTTGTCCTCTTCATCAAAAGTAATAGTTACTTGAGGATTCCAGTCTAAACCTTTTAACTTCTCGTCTGTTAATGTTAAATAGTTTAACTTGTCAATTGCATCACTTGCATTTGATACTAATTCTCTGATGAAAATTTCTTTGTTTGAATATAATGAGTGCGTCATTAGGTGTAATAACTGCCCTACTTCTGTTTGAAATTGATGTTTTGCCATTTTAAATGTCTCCTGTATATATCTATGTTTTTTGAAATTCTACACTAAACTTTATAAAAATAGACTAAAGCTTTTAGCATAATTAGCACTTTTGGCATTTAAGTGCCAATTTTACTTATTATAATACAGAAAGAAGTCAAAAAGTGATAGACTTCATTTACAATATATGAACAAGGATAGACCATGCCTCAACAAACTTTTATACAAGATACACAAAAAATTTACGACTATATTACTACAGAAAAAGCGCATATTAATATATTTTTCGAATACCTAGAAAAAGAAAACTATGAAAAACTGAGCTTAATTGATGAATTTGCTAAAGAATTAGAACTGTTTGAAAACATAACAAAGGAAATCAGACTGGCACTGATTAACCGCTTGGTAAGTTTGAGGGATGACTCTTTGGTTCAAGTTCTTAAAAAACAAGATAAGTCCCCACAAGAGATTACACAACTTCAAGAGAAAGCCTACTCTTTTGTTAAGACTTTTTGGGAAGAAAAGCACAAAAAAACAGTTGACTTTATAAAGAAAAACAATTTATTAACGCCTTTTTACCAAGAAATATTTCACGGTGTTTATAATGTAGGTTTACAAATGTCAAATTGGCAAACAAAATGGACTGCACATATAATCAACGGTGTTAACAAAGATTTAATGGAAAAATTTGACTCAAATGAAGAAGAAGTATTTAAGTACTTGGAAGAGCATAAGTTATTGGACTTGGGGCACAATGAACTCCCAGCTGACAGATGTTACTCTGCACTTGTTCTTGAAGGTGAGCAATATAAGTCAAAAGCATACATGCATGCATTTAAAAAAGAGACCACTGCAGTAGTTGATGCGATGGAGGAGTTTGTTGATACATTGATAAATCTGGAAGACAATGTTTATAATCAAAAATGGGAGTACGTTTTATATCTTCAAACACTCATTAAAGCCTTTAGTGAAACACATACGCATTTACTGGTGCAAAGATGGGCAGAGGTTGATAGAGCTTGGATGAAGATAAAAACACCTATACAAATTGGCCATCCTTTAGAGTATTATGAAGATCATTTTAGAAAAGCTGTTGCCTTAGAGTGGGACATCAGACTAACCAGTCCCACTTTACAAAACAATAATGATAGAGTGAAAAAAATCAAAAATATGTTCTCAACTATATTCCACAGTTTTGAGCTGGATGATAATTATACAAAACATAAAAAAATCTTTGATTTCTCCTATAAAAGTTTAGACAAAGTACAACTGTATTTGGGTCGTCCTGCCTTGTTTTTTGGAGCAGAATTTAATGGACTATTTTCAGCTCAAGTTGTACCCAATGATGAAGTTGTCACCAGTGAAGAGGGTAAGAAAATTTTTGCATTCTCTGATGAAATTTTACAAAGTAGCAGAGCTAAACCATTTTTGAAACTCCAAACAAAAATATTTGGTCAGGAGTTTTTAACAAACGACAGGAAGTTTTTGTTTAAAGAAGATGAGAAATGGCATCAAGTTTATGATATCTCTACTATTGGTCATGAATATGGTCATATTTTATGGTGTGATGAAGAGACAGAAACACTTATGAATAAAACAGGGAACTTTAAAAATATTGAAGAGTTTAAAGCAACTACAGGTGGTTTAGTTTCATTTTTCATTTCAAACGATGAAGCCCATTTACAAACACAAGTATTAAGTGACTTAATTAAAAGAGCCGTTGGACTAATTGGTTGGATGGAAGTAGATGAAGTACAACCTTATTATTGCGAGGGTTTGATTCACCTAAATGCCCTATTTGATTCAGAAGTACTCACATGGAAAAAACAAACCCTTATTATTGACATGAGTGAGGAAAAATATGAAAGCTTAAAACGATGGTATATTACAGCTTACCAAAACCTAGCACTTCATTATTTAAATAAAAAAGATGCCTCGGACTATCTCGATAAATATGCAACTAAAGATGAAAAGTATTTCATGCCTATTAACTCTACCATTTATTCTTTTGTGGAGTACTACTCAGCTCAATACAAAGAGATAGGTCAAGAACTAGATTGCAGTGATAAAAGAGAAAACTACCTATAGCACGATTTACTATACTAATACTTAAAACTGGAACTCTGCTCTCATGTTTTTGATAAGTTTAGCAATAAGCTGTTCATCTGCAGAGTTTCGGGTATTTTTAAACATGGGCAAGATATTTTTATGAAACTTTTTCAAAAATTCTAAAATATACGGTTTTTTAGGGTTGGTATTATTAATAATTGAGCCTAAATTTATCAACTCTATTACCAAATCAGTATAACCTAAAAAAGCCGCATAATTAATGGGTAGTACCCCATACTTATCGGGAGTATTAATGAGTTTCGAGTTATTCGTATGAATGGCCCTCATAAGTTGTACTCTGTTTTTCCAAATACAGTTATGCATGTAATTTCTACCTTGCTCATCTTTGGCATTCAAATCTATATTTGCATTCAATATCATATGTACTGTTTGTATATCATTTTCTAAAATGGCTTTATGTAAAGTAGTACCTCCGAAACTGTCAGTAGCATTTACATCTGCTCTCATACTTATAATTATATTCATGGATAAGTAATATTGTTTTTGCTCTTCTGTGGAAAGGTTATCAAGACTTGACATGAGTTTATATATGACATTTAAGCCTTTTTTATCTGGCTGATTGATATGAAAGCCTGCTTGTATGAGAAGTTTGAATAAGTCATGATTCCCGTGTATAATTGCTTCAAAGAAATACGGCTCATCACAAAAATTCAATGCATATAAATCAATCTTAATTTTTTGCAAAATCTCTTTTAATATTGTTGTGTAATCACAATTTTCACTCATTTTCATGATTAAGTTTGAATGAATTCTTTTTTTATTGTTAAGATGTAATATGGCATCTATAAGTTTATCAATAATGCTTTGATTATTAATATCTTTTAAATAGGCATCGGCTTTATTTGAAACCAAAAAGAAAATAACTTCTTTAAATTCATTTCCTTGAATGGCGCTAAGACTTAAAGCTGTATCGCCATTCTTATCTTGGAGATTTATTTTTACACTATTGTCAATCAGTCGTTTTACAATAGTGCTATTATTTAATTCTGATGCAATCATTAGCGCATTTTGACCATCATTATTTTGAATATTAATGTCGATTTTTTTTTCAATAAGCAGGTCAACTGTGTTAAGGATAATTTTATCATTTAAGGTATCTAAGTTATTTTCATTACTTAATTTATGAACAAGACAAGCTATTTCCATTAAAATAGTATTCCCTTTTTTATTGAGTGAGTTTACATCAAAAGCTCTTTCTAACACGAATTCAATTACCTCAATACTGAGTGTTTCGCTTATCAAAATATGATAAAGGATATTATTCCCATCTGCATCTTTTAATGAAATATCTACATCATTAAGAATAAAGAGTTGCAATAATTCAAAATCATTCAGTACCTCAGGGGTGAACATTGCAGGTATTCCCGATTTATCTAAAAGTGTCTTATCAATATCCTCTTCTAAAACCTCTTGTATGAGATTTTTATTTTTCGATGTGATGACATCAAAGAGTATATTTCTCCCTTTTTCATCAATATTATTTAAATTTTTTGATTTTCTTTTGATTTTTTTATAATAATTAGCATCACTTAAAAGTAATGCATCTTGAACAATGGTTCTACCTGCTCTGCTTTTTTTATCAATGTCATAGCCTTGATTTAATAAAATTTCAAAGGCTTCAAAGCTATTGTTATTTAAGCATAGTTGCATAGCAGTATTATCATAATAATCTGCCAGTTCCTTGTTGATACCATTTTGAACTAACCAAGATAAAGGTTCAGTGATGTTTTCTATGCACAGTTGGTGTAAGAAAGTTTTCCCTTCATTATCAACAGCATTAATATCTATATCTTCCAGCATCGAGTCTGCTTTTTTTGAGTTAAAAGGAGTTTTTTTTAGGATTTTGAGCAAATCTTCTTTTGTAGGTTTAGAAAACAGATTTCCAAACATATAAACCTCCTTTAATGTAATATTTTCTATAAATTGATTGATAAGTATACTATATTTTCGTTAATGTCTTACAACTTGATTTCGACCTCTTTCTTTGGCTTCATACAGTGCTTGGTCAGAGCTCTTGAGGATTTCTTCAAAAGAGTTTTTATTTTTATTACAATAATCACTCACCCCAATACTCACGGTAAATTTGATAACTTCAGAATCTTCAAGTACGATTTGTAATTTTTCAATATTTTCTCTTATTTCTTCTGCTTTTTTTACTGCACTTTCTATTTCCATATCAGGAAGTAATACAACAAATTCTTCTCCTCCAAGTCTTGATACAATATCCGTTTCTCTAAGCTTTAAAGGCAGTTCTTTTGCCAACATTTTAATTACATCATCGCCTACATCATGTCCATAAGAATCATTAATATTTTTAAATTTATCAATATCAATCATAAACACACTTAAGGGAGAGCCTGTTCGTTTGGAGAGTAAAAAAAGCTCTTTAGAGATTTCTGATAAATATCTTCTGTTGTATAAATTTGTCATGGGGTCACGGTTGGATATCTCTTTGAGTTCTTGGTGAGCCTCTTCTAATTCATTACTCTGTAAGGAGAGTTTTACATTGGATTTTATTAATTCCCCTTGGGCCTCTTTTTGTAAAGAAATATCAATGGCAAAGGTATTTTTAATGCTTAGGTTTTCATTTACATCTATTACTTGTTCTTGAAGTTGATACCATTTATCATTCACTTCATTAAAATGTTCAGATAGAATATTTTTGTCATTTGACTTATGGTATTGGTTTACTAATGCAGGAATTTTACACCAATGACAAGGAGAGTCTTCTCCATATATTGCTTCCCAGCAATACTTAGCATTAATGTCCGCCATAATATTTTTAACCGCTTGATTGACATATTCAACTTCATAAGTATTTATATCTACAATATATACACCAAAGAGTGAAGTTTTATCAATGGCTTCCATATTAAGAAAATCTTTTATTGCTTTTTTAATTGCTCTTTTTTTATAACCACTCATGTTAAGTCCTTTAATTATTCGTCAAATCCCTCTAACTCTTCATCTTTTAAATACTCAGGGTAAATTTTACTGATAGATTCATATAGTTTATCAGCAGTTACTGGTTTTAAAATATAACCTTGTGCACCTTCTTGCAAAGCTTCTTTTACCATGGTATTATTACCATAAGAAGTTATCATGATGATGGAAAAATATTGATTAATCTCTTTGATTTTACTGATGACTTCCAAACCATTCATTCCAGGCATGGAGATATCCATTGTAATTAAGTTGGGTTTATTCTCTTTACAAAACTCTAAGGCTTCATTGGCATTTTTTGCTTCACCAATAATATTATGTCCCAAGCTTGTCAAATACTTTTTTATATTTCTTCTCATTATTAACGAATCATCTACTATTAATACTTTTAACATATCACACCTCCTTAAAATTCAATTCATCTTCGAATTGTTCTTTTGGTCCAACTGCTGTTAATTGCACTTCCCCATATTGAGTAACAAATGTTGTAATTACAAACTTTGAATAAACATCTTTGTTGAGAGTTTTTGCTTCACTTACTAATACAGGAGGTGTGATATAAATATCACTGCTATCAACAGGATTATTAATGGCATTTCCAATAATGGTATTGGATATTTCACAAGCAACACTGTTACGTATTTCCTCTAAATCATAAGCATCTAAATCATCACCGTTTACAAACAATTCAACCAGTTTATTTAATAAAATATCATCGTAACCCAAAGAAATAATCAATTTTACAGAACCACTGGTTCCAATCATTACTGTGTTTTTTTTCAGATGAATATTTTTTGGGAATGTTATCTCACTAACACTTAAAATATTAATGTTCATTTCCTCTTCAAAATAACTGCTGACCCTTTTTATAATAGGTAATAATAAATCTTTTGTGTATGAGTGTACTATTTCCATTTTTTCCTCCATTTTACTTAGGATAAAATATCACTGAGATCATCTTCATCTAAAAAATCACTCTCATCTTTACAATATTCGGGAAATATTTTCCCAATTGAATCTTGTAACTTTTCTTCTGAAATTGGTTTTAAGATATAGCCTTTTGCACCAATTTTAAGCGCATCTTTTACAATTCCATCTTGCCCATTTGCTGTAATCATAATGATATTAGTTTGTGCAATATCGCAATTTGAAATTATCTCTTTTAATGCCTCAATTCCATTCATTATGGGCATGCTTACATCCATTGTTATTAAATCTGGAAGCAAGTCTTCATTCATAAAAATGGCTTCTTCACCATTTTTTGCTTCACCCACAACCTCGTGCCCCAGGGTATTTAAATACCCTTTCATCTTGGCTCTTATTACCAATGAATCATCTACTACAAGTACTTTTAACATTATATTTCCTTTCTAAAGTTCAATTAAAGGTATTTTAAAAATAAACGATGTTCCTTTATTTACTTCTGTAATCACCTCAACTTTTCCTTTTAATTTATCAAGTTCTTTTTTAACTGCATATAATCCAACTCCTCTTCCTGATATTTCAGTTATTGTTTCACTAGTACTAAAATTAGGCTCAAATAAATATGATAATATTTCAGCATTGTCCATTATCTCAACCTTATCTTTAGGGAGAAGTTTTTTTTGCACTATTTTATTTTTTAGTACTTCAATATTGATTCCTTGTCCATCATCCAAAACTTCAAGATATAAGTCATTGTTTTCTACTTTATAACTACAACTTATTGTGCCAACTTCATTTTTCCCTAATAATACTCTTGTATGCTTTTCTTCAATTCCATGATAACAAGCGTTTCTGAACACATGAACCAATGAGTATATAAAAGGTCTAAAAGTACCCGAAACTGAAATATCACAATCTCCTTGAATTTCAAAAGGATATATGTTCTTATTTAAGCTAATGCTCAATTGCAAAGAACTTTTTGGATAACTTGAAAGGTAATATTTCAATGTTTTATTTCTAAGCATCTTAATATCTTTAAGTAGCAATTTATGCTCTTCAGAAGCACTTTGAGATTCATTCACTAAATGGGAAAGATTATCTTCAATTTTGAGTATTGAATCTTCATCAATTTTCAAGTAGTATTTTTCCTCTAAAAACTTATCTCCTAAACTTTCTCTGATTAGTTTTAAATCATCATCCATACTTGATTCAAGCTCAAAGGATAACAAAGTTGCCTCGAGGAAATAATTACTGTTAATCTTATCTTCAAGAAATGACAACAATTCTGTTTCAGCCTCATGTAACTTCCCAACGGTGTTTCTCATATACAACTGCGAAAACAATCCTTTAAAAGTATGAATGACAACATAAATCGTGTTTGCATTTTCAGCAGCACTGCATTTTTTATTTATATACAATTTAATATCAGTACAAAACTGTTCATAATTCTCTTTTATTTCAAAAAACTCAACACTATCACTTGCAATATGAACAATCATAGTAAGTATCTTTTGTTCTTTTTTCACTCTTAATTCAAGTTTCTTCTTATCCGTTACATTGGTTAATACCAACATCAACTTTTCGTGAGATATCACTTTATATTCAATTTTGATTGCTCTTTTTTGTATAATAATTTCTTTGGGAAGTAAAGACAACATTAAATTTGAAGTCAATTCATTTTCTTCATTTAATGCATCTATTATTGTTTCTTTAAAAAACTCAATTTTCTTTTCTTGATTTGAGAAGAGTAGCTGTACAATGTCTTTATTTTTCAAATTTTTCCCCATGATATTTTCACACTCTAAAGAATACTCTCCATTAATGATAAAGTCCCTATTGATGGATAAAAAACCTTGTCCCGCATTATTAAGTAATTCAGCAACCTTTTCCGTTTTCTCAGATAATTCTAGAGTTCTTTTCTTAACCAGATTTTTAAGAATATTTGTCATTTTTTTAATTCTAGAAATCAGTTTTTCGAAATCATGACCTAAGGTATTAAACTCCAATACTTCATTATCTTCGTACTCTTTTATATCTTTATGACTTACCGTATGAGAAGCGAATAAAAGCAGTTTTTGTAATGGAGATTCAATAAGTTTTTTAATAAATTTATTTGTCATCATAAATAAAAGAAAAACCAATAAAAGTATTACCAGTGTCTTTATAAAAAATTCCCCTTTAAAGACATTATAGGAATTACTACTTGATATGAGTAGTAGTTCTAAATTTGTATTCACAGTCTTAATACTGATTGGCATTTTTTTGATTATTGAAGCATTTATAATGTATAACTCGCCCCTTTTAATGCTTTTAAGTTCAGGTAGCAAAAAGTCTTTGGACTCATGACGAGAGATAATTTGATCTTTTGCAATAAAAGCCAGTGCTTTTACATTTAATAAATCATTCAGTTCATTCATAAGAGTAAAGTTATCATTAAGAACAATTCCTCCGTACAAATCTCCAATATGACGACCACTATCAGCATCAATTATTTCTTCTTTTACAATAATAACTGCAACAACACGATTATGTATCTCTACTTGTTTGTAATAAATTCTCTCTCTTTTTTTTTCTTTCATTATTTGTTTTATTAAACTGCTATTATCAAAAATAGAAACACTGGAATCAATAATGGTATCATCAAATAAGTGTAAGAACATCAAGTCAATGCTGTTAAAATTATTTGAGGTGAACATTGACTCCAAGTATAACTCAGTATTTTCATAATTTTTTATACCAGATAATTTAAATTTATATCCACTGGCTATTTGCTGAGTAACTCCTTCTAGGGACTTAATGTGCTTATTTAAGACAATTTCAACAATCTTGGAGCTTTGTTTTAAATAGTTGTATGTTTCATTTTGGACTAATTTTACCGAACTTGTATATAACCATAAAGATGAAGTAATAAGAACAATAGTAAATATAACAAAAAATATAAAGTTTATTATTGATGATAAACGAAATTTATTTATATGATTTTTTTTCATAATTACTCCTCCTCTATTGGACTTTTTACACTGACTCTGGTATTTTAAAAATAAACTTGGTACCTTTATTTTCAGTACTAACTACTTCTACGTATCCTTTTAATTTATCAAGCTCATTTTTAACTGCTGATAATCCCACTCCTCTTCCAGATACTTCTGATAACTCTTGTGTTGTTGTGAAACGTACATTAAATATATAGTTCAGAATTTCTTTTTTACTCAGTTTTTCTAAGGCATTTTCTTCAAGTAAATTGTTCTGAATTATTTTCTTCTTGACAGACTCCATATCAATACCTTTTCCGTCATCACTAATTGTTATAAATAATAGATTCTTGTCTTGTTTTATTTCACAAGATATACGTCCCAGCTGCTCTTTATTCCCTGAGTTTCTCAATTCTTTACTTTCAATACCATGCTCACAGCAGTTTCTAAATACATGTATGAGCGAATTGATAAAAGGTTTAATCTTTTCAGATACTAGGATATGTAAGTCTCCTGTAACACCAAAGTTATGAATTTCTTTATCAGAACTTCCACATAAACGTTCGCATAACTTAGGATAAGCACTCAAATATTCATACAGTGATTTGTTTTTCAAGTGTTGTACATCTAAGAGTAAGTCACTGTAAATATCATCATTATTTTTATTCAATATCAATAACTTTTCTTCTAAATCATTAAGTTCATTTTTATTGATTTTGTAAAAATATTTTTCGTTTAAAAAAGCCTCTCCCAAAGTATTTACAATAGTAGTTAAATCACCATTCATAAACTGAATCATGTTTCTTTGGCTGAACAGTTTGTCGAACTTTTCCTTATCATCACTGTTTTTTTCAATAAAGTTATGCAGTTTGGATTCAAAGTCGTGAAGTTTTTCAACTGTATCTTGCATATACAGTTGTGCAAAAGTACCTTTAAAGGTATGTATTAATATATAGATGGCTTGTGCATTATCAAGTGTAGACTTACTGTCATTCATATGAGTTTTTATTTCTTTACAAAACTCTTCATAGTTCTCTTTTGTTTCATAAAAAAGGCCTGTATCACTTGCGATTGAAACAATCATTTTTAAAATTTTCTGTTCTTTCTTAATTTTTGATTCAAGCTTTTTCTTTTCAGTGATATTGGTTAAAATCAACATAAACTTGTTATTTTCCAATACTTTATATTCCACTCTCAAGGCTCTTTTATTCACAATAAGAACATTTGGCAACAAAGTTAAAATTAGTGTACGCGTTAAATCATTACTCTCTTTATACGCATCTAACATTGTTTCTTTAAAAAATTTCGAATTCTCTTTATCTTTTTTGAAAAGCAACTTAGTAATATCTTTATCATGTAGATCTTTTTCAAGTAGTTTTTCACACTCATGCGAGTATTCAAGCTCAATTAAAAAATTCGTACCAAAGGATAAAAAACCTTGTGAGGTATTGTTTAATAAATGAGTGATTCGGTGCGCTTTTAAAGACAAAAGATGAGTTCTTGTCCCAATGGTTTTTTCGAGATTTTCATTCAACTCTTGTAATTCAATGGTCTTATTTTTGACCATAACATCCAGTTTTAAATTTGCTTCTTGTAAAAGTCTGTGACGATACCAAAAAGCAATAAATACAGCAAATGCAATAAGTAATATTTGCCACACCATAGTATTATCGACACCCTTTTCATATTTAATGGCCAGATGTTTATTCAATATTTTTTGTTTTTTGTCTGAGGATAAATATTGAATATTTTTTTCAAATATATCCAACAGTAATTTATCATCATTACGCACTCCCACACTTAAATGCCATTTTTCATCAAACTTACCACCTATTTTAATATCTCCAAAGAAGTTTTTTTGAAAAACATACCCAATATCAGCAACACTGCCTATAAACCCATACAGTTTTTCATCCACCACCAAAGTAAGACCTTCTTTGGTATTTTTAACATCAACCATCTTGATTTCAGGATATTTATTCCGTATAAGTTCATTGTAGGCATAACCTTTTACCATTCCAATTTTTTTTGAGTGTAACTGTTTAAAGTTGTCAATAAATGCTATATCACCTTTTGTGGCTAGTACCAATGGTAAATTAACATAGGGGCTGGTGAAACTTAGATACTTGGCCCTTTTAGGTGTATTCATAAGCAAAGAAACAATATCACATTTTCTTTGTTTTGCAAAAAGTAAAGAATCACTCCAGCTTACGGTTGGAACAACTTCAATAGGAATACCAATATTTTTTTCAAATATTTTAAAATAATCTCTACTTAAGCCTATGTGCTTTCCACTTTCATCCAGCTTTTCAAAAGGCATCCAATCAGGATCAATACACATAGTGATTCTTTTTTTCTTTTTTAAATACAGTAACTCTTGTGGGCTATAAGACAAATTATATTTGGGTTGATTTATAATAGTAGAGTTTTTAGGCAGTTTATTTAAGTCCATTTTTTGTTTTTTCAACTCATCATAATTAAAAACTGATTTTATACCACCTGTTCTTTGTACAGGTAACTTAGAAATAGGTATACCCAGAAGTATTTTTTGCCCCAATGTTGACATTGCTTTGCCTTGATAATACCCACCAATTACATTTCCCCCAATAGCCCCCTTCTTTAAATTAAACTCCAAGAGAACAAATACAGGTACAGAACTGTTTTGAGAAAGTATTTCCCCTATTTGTTCATTGGTAAAATATAGTCCATCTTTATCTTTAAAAAATGCACCCAATACCACAATTGTTTTACTTGATAATGATTTAAGTTTTTGTTTTAATTGTTCAATAGAGTAATTTTTGGAATAGGTTATTTTTACCTTACTATTAAAATATTTCACTTGTTCTTGCATGGCTTTTTTCCATGCTATTCCTGATTTTAAATAGTCATTGATAATAAAAACTTCTTTGGTATAAGGTTTTAGTTTTAGTGCCGTTCGAAGAGTCCCCAGTAAATCAAACTCTTCTGTGATACCCGTGTAATTGACATATCCATCTAAATCAGAATCATGAAAAAAATTTATACCAGAGAAAACCACTGGCACATTGCCAAAAAGTTCTTCTCTGTTTTCCCTTAAGAAATCCAGTGCATTATTATCACTGGATAAAATCAATGAAAATTCAGTATCTTTATACTTAGTTTTATAGGTATTTTTCAGCTGTGCTAAGTGTTGGGGGGTATAAATTCTCTTTGTATCCATATTTTCTATATGAATGATAAGATTGTTTTTTTCAGGTTCTAAAACATCGTGTACAGCTTTGGTAATATCTTGTACCCAATTCATTGATTGGTTATAGGAATTTAATAAAAGTATATGTCTTGTTTTTGTCTCACTAGAGTATAAAATAAAAGGTATTATTATCAGTAAAATGATACGAATCATAATAATCCTTTTGAAAACTGCAGACTTTTTTACTCTTAAGATGCATAATGTTTTCTATTTTATTTACATATACTTGAAGATACTGTAAACAAAGCGTTTTAGATTATTTTTTAAGTTGAATTTTATGTAAAGAAATTAAAACAAACTGCTTATTTATTTTCTTTTTTTTCAAGTTCTCGAAGTTTGTCTTTTTTGCTTTTTCTTTTTCCTTTTACTGCTTCTTTTCCTTTTTCTTTTATGGGAGCACTTCCTGTTAATTCAAAACCTTCAATTTGATCAAAATCAAGTTGAATATCGCAACGTTTTTGTATCAAAGAAAAATGCTGTTTGTCTTCATGGCAAACAAATGTTATGGCCGTTCCACTTTTGCCAGCTCGTCCCGTTCGACCAATTCTGTGTATATAATCAGCAGGTGCTCGTGGTAAATCAAAATTTACAACACATGAAATATCATCAATATGTAATCCACGTGCGGCTATATCAGTTGCAAACAAAATATTTATTTTTTTTGTTTTAAATTCATCAAGGGTAAAGTTACGCTCATCTTGTTCAAGATTTCCATGAAAGGAATCAG
>Ga0209707_1001014_pt1 | contig 16203 bp, 17 predicted proteins | sample EN4Hudsemesocosm_FD_184630 | JGI IMG/M metagenome (GOLD analysis project Ga0209707, IMG submission 184630) | Methane-oxidizing microbial communities from mesocosms in the Hudson Canyon - EN4B Hudson Canyon (SPAdes) (version 2) | ecosystem: Environmental > Aquatic > Marine > Cold seeps | place... | reverse complement strand
AAACCAAAGCACTTCCTATGGGTGCTGAAAACTTAGTTGCTACAAATAATCAACCTCGAAAAATTTCATTAAACTGGGAACCTTCAAAATCAAAAGATATTGTAAGATACAAAGTTTACAGCAGTACTAGAGCCAATGGTTCATTTAAAGGCAGAGCACTAGTAACAACAGACGTTTTATCATTTGATGACTTAGTTAATGAAGATGGAAAAATTATGTTTTATAAAGTAACAGCTGTTGATAAAGACAACTTAGAAACCTCTTTAAACATGAATGCTGTTATGGGAAGTACTTTAATTAAAATTACTAAACCCATCATGACACTGGCACAAATTCAAGGTGAGAAAGCCATTTTAAACTGGCAAAGTGGAGATGACCGAACTGTTTCATATATAATTCATAAAAAAATCAAAGAAGACCTTTTTAATTTTAAAACAGAAACATTTAATAATGTTACAGATATAAGATTTGAAGATCAAGATATTATCAGAGGGGTTGAATATACTTACACCCTGCAAGCGGTAGATCAATTTGGAATTTTATCAGAAAAAACAAATGAAACAACACTTATTTTACCAAAATTACAAGAGGTTAACTAACACATATGCCCCACATTCAATTTAAAAAGACTGACTTAATTAAGACTCCACAAACACAAGATGGGGTCTTTTTTGATTTTTGTGCAAAATCATATAACTTCACAGATAAACCCAGACATGACGAGTATAAAATTGCTGTTAAATACAAAGATAAAGATTTTTTACTTACAGTAAAACCAAAAGATGAAAGTTTACTTGTAAAAGCAGACAAGGTTACGAGAGTGACTCCTGTTGATATTGCAAAAGAAGCAATAAACGCCTATGCAAGTGCGACCAATGCAGAAATTGAATTCACAAATACCTCAGGTTTCAAACAAAAATCTGAACCCAGAAAAGTATACTTAAAAGACATAGAGTATTTTGTCAACGATTTTGATACCAAGCAAGAGATACAAATAGAAGTTGGTTTTGGTAGTGGTCGACATATTATTCACCAAGCATTAAATAATCCCGATGTTTTATTTATTGGCCTTGAAATACATACCCCCTCAATTGAACAACTTCTCAAACAAATTGAACTACAGAACATCAAAAATATTCTGGCAATCAATTATGATGCCAGATTATTTATGGAGTTTATTGATTCCAATACTGTTTCAAAAATATTTGTTCATTTCCCTGTGCCTTGGGATAAAAAACCCCACAGAAGAGTTTACAGTGATGAGTTTATCAATGAGAGTTTACGAGTACTAAAAGTTAATGGTAGTTTGGAATTAAGAACAGACAGTAGAAAATACTTTGATTATTGTACACACTTACTCACAAACCTAAATTCAGGGAAAATCACCATTGATATTAACAAAGATTTGGGTGTTAGTAGTAAATATGAAGATCGTTGGAAAAAACAAGGTAAAAATATTTATGACGTTGTTTTAATTTGTGCGCAACAAGATGAAGTGAAAAAAATTGACAAGGATTTTAGTTTTGAAGATGAAGTTGATTTTGAAAAAATAAAACAAAACCTTGTAATGAAACCTATAGTAAAGGATGATTATTTTTTACACATAGAAGACATATTTATCAGTCCTAATAATACGGTACTGCTAAGATTAACACTTGGAAGTTTCAATAGACCTTTGAGTAAATATGTATTAATAAAAGACAATAAGGTCTCTTATTACCAAGGTAATCCAATACCTACAAGTGCTAACATGAAAGCACATCTTGAATTAAAAAAGACCTTAACAGATGATAACAGCTAAAGACATCTATCTTTCTTACGACAAAACCAGATTTATAATAAAAAAAGGCAGTTTACATATAAGAGAGAAAGAGTTTATTTTTATAGGGGGAAACAGTGGCAGTGGAAAATCCACATTAATCAAATCTCTTTATGGAGATATTGGGTTAAAACATGGAGAACTTTTTGTTGATGGACATAAAATGAAAAGTATCTCTGCTTCAAACTTACGAAAACTCAGACGTGATATTGGTATAATTTTCCAAGACTACAAACTCATCAATGAATGGACAATAGAAGAAAATATCATGTTACCCTTAAAAATCAATGGTTACTCCAGTGATATTTCGAGAAAACAAGCACTCAATCTACTTTCACATGTAAAATTGAGTCACAGAAAGGGATATAAACCCAACGAACTTAGTGGTGGTGAGCAACAGCGAGTAGCAGTTGCCAGAGCACTTGCTCATAACCCAAAGATAATCATCGCAGATGAACCAACAGGTAATCTTGATGATTATTCAGCTGAAGTTGTTTGGAATTTACTTAAAGGTGCAAATGAACAACTGGGTATTACCGTTGTTGTAGTGACCCACCGAGTTCCTAAAAACTTCGGTATTAAATTCAGACAACTCTCCATCGAGGACGGAATAATATATGAAGTCTCTTAAATCGATATTATCATTTGTTATCCCCCTAACTGCAATGTTAATAACATTTGCTATTTTTTTATTTACCACTAAGGTACTTGAGGATTATAAATTAAAAATAGCAAATGACTATTCAATTGTAGTCGTATCTGCTTTGCCATTAATAAAAGACAACCTTAATGAGTTTGCTGGCATTAAAGTTAAAAATATCGTAACTTTAGAGAAAAACAAAATTATAAGTAACATGAAAAACAAGTTATCAAACAAATCAATTACCTTACTAAAACAAAGACTCCCTTATTTTTACAAGATGCATTTAGAAAAGTACCCAACGACTTCTCAACTTAAACAAATAAAAGAAGAAATTGAAAATATAAATACTGTAAAAAAAGTTGAAATTTTTTCTAAAAATCACAATCAAATATACCTCTTATTACTCATTATTCAAAAAATCATTGCAATAGTTTTTGTTGTAATTTTGCTTTATGCGGTAATCATCATCTCCAAACAAATTAAGATTTGGTTTTACGAACATCATGAAAAGATCACCATTATGAGATTTCATGGAGCTTCTATTTTATATAGTGCTTCGACAGTAATAAGACATGCAGTTTTTGGCGCACTTCTTTCATTTTTGATTGTTGCACTACTGATGATATTACTGAATGAAAACCTCTCACTTATATTTCCCCTAGAATTACAAAGTGTCGTTGACATTAAGTTAGCAATCAACTCCGAATTGTTAAAGATTTTCCTCTTGTCTTTATTTATCTCTTTATCAACAATTTTTGGGGTTTTATTTAAATATAAATTGAAAAATGACTAAACTATTTTTATTGCTTACCCTTGTATCTTCATTATTGATGGCTTCTAGTACCACCATTCAAAAAAAGATACTCTCTAATAAAAAAATATCAAATAAAAATAAATCAAAAAAAGCTCTCGCATCCTTAAGAGTAAAACTCTTAGCAAATCAAATTTCATTGCAGAGTAAATCTCTTAGCAAACTGGAAAGAGATATTAGAAAAGTCAACAAAGACATAAATGAGCACAAAGAAATTTTAGCTCAATCAAAACAAATACTGAACAACCTCTCTAAAACATCCAGCCAACTTTTAATTGAAAAACAAAACAGTGAAGAGCAAATCGTCTCTACTATAATCGAAGAGTTTTCTTCTTCCATTGCCTTAAACCTTGCCAGTGAAAGTTCCTTAGATGAAATGATTGACAGTGAAGTTTATCAAGTACTTTCAATTAATTCCAAAGAAGAAATTATACGTATAAACAGTAACTATAGTATGATTAATCAAAATAAAAAAAGCAATGAAAAAGCCATTGAAAAAACCAAAAAATATATCAAAATCAGAGAAAAGAAAAAAAGAACGCTTGATACACTTAAAAACAGACAAAAAAAAGCGATAAAATCTCTTGAGAGTAAACATTCTGCCTATCAAAATGAACTTAAAAAGACCATTCATAAACAGCAAAATCTAGCAAAACTATTGGGTAAACTAAATATCTTGAAAAAAGAAGAGTTATACAAAGAAAAAAAGTCAAGAGACAGAGCCAGAAAAAGATTACTTGCAAAAAGAAAAGCAGCTAAACTTAAAGCATTAAAAGCCAAAAAGAAAAAAAAGAGCTCTACGAAGTATTCAAAAAAACAAAAAAGTGTTCCAGCCAAAACATATGCTAAAAATGTCGATAATGTTGACATAGACGTGAGAGTTTTGGGCTCTTCTATTAAAGGTGTTAAGATATCTAAATACAGAGGCGCAAAAACCATTGCACCTCTTAAATCATATAAAGTAATTAAGAAGTTTGGTAAATATTTTGATCCAGTATATAAAATAAAACTTTTTAATGAATCGGTTGTATTAAAATCCAATAAAACCAAAGCAAAAGTTTTTAGTGTCTTAAATGGCAAGGTTGTTTATGCAAAGAAAAACTCTGGTATGTTAGAAAATGTAGTAATTATCCAACATAAAGGTGGACTGCATACCATATATTCTCACCTAGATAGAATCTCACCTACACTAAAAGTGGGTAAATGGATAAAAAAAGGTTATGTTGTTGGCCGAGTTGATAATACATTAACCTTCCAAGCTACAAAAAACAGTGCGCATATTAATCCCAAAGATCTCTTTTAGTTAAACACTCTCTTCCCGTTGTACACAAAGTATAAACACAAGTGTTTTATACTATGCTCTTTTAATACATATAAGGATTTTAATATGAAAGAATTTGACTTAATAGTAATTGGTGGAGGAAGAGCCAGTAACTTAGCCATTAAAGCTGGTAAAGCTGGGTTAAAAGTAGCACTAATCGAAAAATCAAAGCTAGGTGGTACTTGCCCCAATAGAGGATGTGTTCCTTCAAAGCTACTCATTGGTTATGCACACACAGCACGTGCCATTAAAGAGGCTTCTAGGCATTATATTGATGCATCAATAAATTCAATTGATATACAAAAGATATTTGATCATACCAATCACTATGTCTCTACGATAGACCCCAGTTATGAAAAAAGATTTAATGAAAATGTAAAAATTTTTAGAGGAACGGGTTCTTTTCTTTCAAATAAAGTTATTAGTGTTAACAATGAAGAAATAACAGCAAAAAGTATTGTAATAGCAACGGGAACAAGACCTCATAAACTCCCAATACAAAACGCATGGAGTAGTGATGATATTTTTCCTTTAACTTCAAAAATTCCAAAATCAATCACTATTGTGGGTTCTGGTTTTATTGCCTGCGAATTGGCAAACTTTTTTGATGCAGTGGGTGTTAAAACAAAACTTCTTGTGAGAAGTGAAACTTTACTCAAAAATGAGGATGCAGAAATATCTGAACTGTTTAAAAAAGAATTTACAAAAAATGTAGATGTATTGTTTAATACAACTATACAAGAATCAAATTATGAAGATGATACATTTACATTAATACTTCAAGATAAAAACAAACAAACCTCTGTTCTTAAATCAGAAGCACTTCTTTACGCAACGGGAAGAGACTCAAATACAGATTCATTAACTCTAGAAAATACTTCCATTGATACAGACCATAGAGGTTTTATAAAAAGAGATGAGTTTTTTCAAACTTCAGTAGAGGGTGTTTATGTAGTAGGAGATGCTTCAGGAGAGCATATGTTACAACATGCAGCGGCATATGAAGTAAATCATTTAGGTAAAATGTTAATCGAAGGAGAAGAGAAGGCCTTAAAGTTCAAATATATGCCCCACGCAGTATTCACGGATCCCGAAATTGCAAGTGTTGGTTTAACAGAAGAAGAAGCGAAAGAGAAAAACATTCAATATGTTGTATCAACAAGTAATTGGTTAGCCAGCGCTAAAGCCATGTCTACAAAATTAAAATATCCTCTCACTAAGTTTTTAGTAGATCCCAATACATATAAAATACTGGGATGCCATTTAATTGGCCCTGAGAGTTCTACTATGATGCATCAAATACTCTCTGTGATGCACATAGACAATGATATTAGACATTTAAAAGAGATGTTATACATTCACCCTGCTTTGAGCGAAGCAATCCTTCCTGCGTCTGTACAGGCAGTACTTGAAGTGGAAAAGTATAAGGAAAAGTTACTTTAATAAAAAAGGCATGTCTCGTTTGAGAGAGTCCAATAAATCAGTATTTAAAAAAAACTTTGAGTGTGCACTCATATTTTTATGAACATGTGCACACACATACCTATTTTTTTTGATTAAAATAAGTGCTTCGTTTAGATAATCTTGGTAACTTTCATTGTCATTATAATAATCGTATATCACTTTTAAGTCTTTATCATTAATGGCATCTTTCAACATCACTGCATTATCTTCAAAAAACTCTATTACATTTTCATCTTCAGAAGTAATGTGAATAAAGGCTTCTTTTATATCTTCAAATCTCATATCAAACTTGATGCCTTGAAGTAGAAGTTTTTGTGCACCATCGACATTATTATTTTGGAAATAGTATTGTAAGAGTAATCTAAAATAATGTTCTTTAATATCATTATCAGCATCATTAAGTTTCTCCATAATAGAGGGTAAGTCATTGATGATATTTTCATCTATATTTGTCTCGTGGATAATTGCACATTCTGCAATTATTTCGTGTAATCTGTCATTCATGGGTGCTCCAACACATAAGTTTATATATTATTTATATTTTAGTATATCAAACTTGAAAGTAAGTGTAATAAAAAAGTATAACTAATACCTAAACAAAATTATAATTTTAGTTCTTCAGGTTTTCCAAAATAATAACCTTGAGAATAATCAATTCCGATACTGTTTAACACATTAAATATATCTTCATTTTCAACAAATTCTGCAACAGTTTTTATATTTTGTTTTTTTGCAAATACGGCAATAGTTTCTATTACATTTCTGGAAAAATCATCTTGAACTATATTTTTCACCAAAGAACCATCAATTTTAATAATATCAGGTTCAAATTCCAGCAGACGTTCAAAACTTGAATACCCAGAACCAAAATCATCTATGGCAATTTTTACACCGAACTTTTTAGCATCTCGTATGAATTTTTTTATAATATTAAAATCTTTTACTCTTTCATCTTCTAATAACTCAAAGATAATTTTATTTGCATGTGATTTATTTTCTTCCAAGAGATAAAAAAGCATATTTCTCGTTTCATCTTTTTCAATGTCTAATACCGATAAATTTATAGAAATATCTGTATTTATTTTTTTGAGGATTTTAAAAGAATTTTCCAAGACTCTTTTAGTGATTTTATTATAATAACCACTGTTCTTTGCAATTTGCAAAAAGTCATAAGGAGCAATAACATTATCATTTTCATCAATTAAACGAACTAAAGACTCGTATTTATCAATTTGTTTTGTTTTATTATTAATAATGGGTTGAAAGTATGAAACAATATTATAATTATCCAAAGCAATCTTAACTAATTTAACCACTTCCATATTTTTTCTGGCAAATTTTTGCCCCCTTAAAGAAGCATCATTTGAGGAGTACATTTGAATATTTTCCGTAGTTGCTTCATCAAGTCCATGTTTAGCATCTTCATAAAGCAGGTGTTTACCATATGAAAATGATAATAATATATTTATATCATACTCAAAATCATCAATTTTCATCACGTCATTATTGACTTTTTTAACAAAATCATCAAATAATGTATTGATATTTTTATTAATATTTATGTAGGAAAAGAAATTTCCAAGCAATGCAAAACGTCCACCTCCTAGAAAATACACCCTTTTAAAAATATTAATTTTGGGTAAGTGGGATAATAAAGCATTTCCAAATTCTTTTTCGATTTTATTGATCAAAGTATCATTATAAAATTTTTCAAGCATTTTATAATCTTCGATTTGAATAAGTGCAAGAATAGACAAATCATTGTTTTCAATCTCATCAAGTAACATCTTTTTATCACTCACGATATCCGAAACATTTACCCTAAAGGCTATAAACTCCGTAATATTATTGTTGTTATCAAAAATTGGCATAATTGCACTTTTAAGATAAATACTCTTTTTCTTTTTGGTGATATTTTTCAGTGTCCCTTCCCACGTCATCTTTTTCTCTTTAATGGTTTTCCACATATCCTCAAATATTTCTTTTTTGTTTTCAGGATGTCTTACCATATTGTGGTTTTTACCCAGCAACTCCTCTCTTGAATAGCCTGATACTTCGCAAAACTTGTCATTTACAAAAGTAATAATTCCCTGAGTATCTGTTTTAGAAATAATAATACTTTCATTAGCCATATTAAAGTACTGTCCAAATATTTCATTACTTTTTTTAATATTATATTTCAAGATGGGTTTATCCACCAATCTTTCTAAATCAATAGTACTACTACTTTCAAGTAAATAACCATCCAACTTTATTGAAATAGACTGTACCAGTTCATCTGTATTTAGGTAGTTTGCAGCAAAAAAAGTTAATAGTTTTTCATTTGATTCTTTTATCTCTTCTATAATATTAAAAGCATTTGTTAGGGTATTGTTAAAAAGTATGATATCAATTTGATTGTTGTTAATGGTATTGATGACTTCATCAATATTTTTTGCATAAAATCTATTTTTGAAATTGTCCGTAAAGAACTTCTGAACATTTGAATTTTCGTACTCACCTACAATTAGAATAAATAGAAAATCATTGTTTTTTGTCATAAATTCTCACCATAATAAGTAGTTTATTTATTATATAGAGATGTAGCTTAAATTGCCACAAAACAGAGCTGTTTTAATCTATCAAAGTGAGACTAAAACCTTTATGGTTTTAGTCTATTTTTTTACTTAGTGTAAATCTGCGTTTAGTTTGATTTCTCTTGTACTTCTCATTGCAATGATTTGACCATTCACTGAGTTTTGTCTAAAGTGAACTCCATTAACTCCAATAAAGTCCATTCCTCTCATTAGAGTGGTAATAGTTTTCTCAGGATTTGATTCAGCAATTGCAGCAACCGCTTTTTCAGATAAAGTAATTTTAGTTCCTGGTAAAATTGTAACACCTGCATCTAAAATACAACTATCACCAATAGCAGTACCTGTACAAGAGTTAGCACCAAGAAGTGTATTCTCACCAATTGATACAGGAATACCATCAGTTCCAGATAATACACCAAGAATAGAAGCTCCTCCACCAACATCTGAACCAGCTCCAACAACAGCAGAAGAAGAAATTCTTCCCTCAACCATTACAGAACCTTCAGTTCCAGCATTAAAGTTAATATAACTAGCACCTGGCATAACTGTAGTTCCACCAGCTAGTTGTGCTCCAAATCTAACTTTTGAAGTTTCTAAAATTCTTGTGTTATCCGCAGGAATTACATGAGATAAAAATCTTGGGAATTTATCTACCATAGTAATTTCAGGATATTTACCACTGATTTTTAATGCAATTTCATTCTCTCTTAACCAATCTAATTCAATTGGAGTGGTACCTGCCCATGCACAGTTGTGTAACTTACCAAATGCACCGTTTAAGTTAAGACTTCTAAGTTTTGCTTTTCCAGTAGATAAAGCATAAAGTTTTAAGTAGGCAGCTTCAGCTGACTCAAGAGCTTCATCTTCAAAAATAAATACCATTTTAAAGTTTGCAGCAGTTAAGCCACTGTCTTTTGGTAAAGAAGATAATTGAGATATAACTTGAACATTTTTATGTTCTGCACCTTTTGCTTCAGGTATATATGGTCTAAATGACTCAATACATTTTGTTAAAAAAACATCATTTACATCACAAACAAGTTCACTTCCAGTTGTATCAACTGCAATTCCTGCTTCTTTTAATGCATTTAAAAAGATTGCAGCACTTCCAAAGTTTTCATCCCAGTTTACAACTGGAAACGTTGCTTGAAGTATTTTTTCAGGGTTTAATTGTCCTCTGTCAACTCTCGCAAGACCAAAACCGATTGGGTTTCTGTACCAGCTTTGTGATTGAATGTCTTCAACTAATGCTTTAAATTCTTCTTTTGTATAAATCATTTTAATTCCTATTCCAAATTTTTGCGGATTATACTATAAATATTCTAATATAAAATTGAATTTTTTTATTTGATTTTATCTTATGGTGTCCATATCAATAATAGCAAGAGGTGAATTGATGTTGTGTAAAGCATTTAATAAGGCATTTACACTACTTGAACGTATGATAATTTCATATCTGTATTTATTTGATATTTTAAATATAACACTCTCCCCAAAACCAACAACTTCTATTTTGTCATTTTGTTTTAAAGTTAGCACATACTTGTCCATCTCTTGTTTTACTTTAAATCCATTGGTGTGAGCAAATACAATTTTTGCCATACGTAAATAAGGAGGATAAAGTTCCTCTCTAAATTCAAGTTCATCTTTTAAAAATGATTCATAATCACTGTTTGAATTTAAATAATAGTCGAAAAAATCTTCGTTTTTTGTTTGAATAACCACTTCACCAAAACCTTTTCTTCCACTTCGACCTGCAATTTGAATGAGTAAAGACAAGGCTTGCTCCCTTGCCTTATATGAATTCATATTTAAAACAGAATCCATACCAAGTACAACAGCCAAGGTTACATTATGATAATCATGTCCTTTGGATAACATTTGAGTACCCACCATTATGTCTATCTTTTTTTCATTAAAATCATTCAGTACTTTTTTCAGCTTAGTATCTGTGGTTATTTCATCTCTATCAAAACGCTTGATTTTTTTATCTGTGAATATCAAATTTAGTTCTTCTTCTACTTGTGCAGTACCTACTCTTAAGTTATGTATGGTTCCATGTTCACAACTGGGACAAGAAGCAGGAATTTTTTCTGCGTAACCACAGTAGTGACATTTAAGAGCCAGTGAGTTTTTATGTAAACTCATGGATACGGAACAATAAGGGCACTGTACCGCTTTGCCACAAGAAGTACATATTTGATATTTGAAATTGGCTCTTGTGGGTAAAAAAATGATCACCTGTTTGTTTTCGTATAGGGTTTTTGATATTTTATCAAGAACAATGGGGCTTAATGCTGTGTCACTTTCAAAATAAGTAATTTTTTTCTTTGATTCAAAAAATGTTTCTTTTAGCCTAAAATAAGGAAGTTTCAAAAATGATGCAGTGGAAGGTGTTGCACTACCCAATATAATTTGTATGTTTTGACTTTTTGCAATATAAAGAGCCAGGTCTTTAGTATGAAACCTTGGTTTTTGGTCACTTTTATAAGATTCATCATGTTCTTCATCAACAACAATTAATCCTAAGTCCAAAAAGGGTAAAAAAAGTGATGATCGCGCACCTGCAATGAGTTTAACCTTACCACAAAGTAAATCTTCAATTATTTTTTCTTTTTTCTTTTTACTCACCTTTGAGTGCCAAATTGCCACATGGGTATTAAAAACCTCTTCCAGCCTTTTTTGCATTTGAGGAGTCAATGAAATTTCGGGCATCAATAAAAGAGCTTGTTTATTTTGATTTAAATGTCGCTCAATGGTTTTGATATATATTTCCGTTTTTCCACTTCCTGTATTTGCAAACAGTAATGCCGCTCTATTTTCTTCTAAAAATTCATATGCTTCATTTTGCTTTTCTGATAATTCTATATTCGAATCAAATGTTACAGGTACATTTTCACTCTCATTTATATCGAAAGCCGTGAAAACACTCAAAGCCTCACCCAAGGAGCAAACATAATATAAAGAGATAAACTCTGCTGTTTTTAACATTTTTTCATCGTAATATTTTTGAGTAATTTCTGCAATATTTATACATTTAAATGTTGGTTTTTCAACGACTTTAACCACCACTGCATTTGAATTGTTTTTTCTGTTTCGCAAGGGTACTTCTACTAAAGTTCCCAAAGCTAACACTTCTGAGCTTTTGTATGTTAGGTTAGAAAGAGGAGATTTAAGCAGACAAACTTCGTAATAATAGTCTGTCATTTAATGAAATCTTTGCAGAGTTCTTTTTCAAAATCGCAATCAAAAGTACCGCTGTTAGAATCATAAGTAAACTCTATGGAATTTTTATCGTCTATATATACAAGATAAGTGCTTTTTGTCATTTTAATCCACTTTCCACTCTCTTTATTCTTACTTGATGTGGAAATAATAGGATACTGAAGTAAGAGATTATTTTCTTCTCCTACAAACAGCTTTTCATAAGCAATGTCATTTTTTGCCTCATCTAAAGTATGTATAAAAGCTTCACCCTTACCACTAATGATGTTTTTATTTCTGTTTTCAATAATTGCATTTCTAATTAACGCAACATCGGATTTTATTTTTGAATAAGATGCGGTTGTGACATTAAAAAAAAGTTTGGGTATTGCAATAACAGAAATGATTGATATAAGTGCAATGACAAATATAGTTTCTAATAAAGAAAAAGCTTTTTTCATCACTTAAACTACTGGAAGTTTTGCAGAAATGTTTTCTATCTCTTTTTTAAATTTCGCGAATTCTTGCGTTTTTTTAATATATGCCAGCAAAAGTTCTTGTGTTGTCACATTTTGGTTTTGCGGTAAAAAATTCTTTAATTCTTCTTCAAGTTCGGCATCAACATTAATTGAGTATGCCATATTGTTAATGTGAAATGTCAGTTTTTTCTTCACTAAGGCCCTTTGTTAATGTTAAAGTACTGTCTATTTTTAAAAGCATGTCTTGATTGTTTCTTACAATTTCGTCATTTTTATTTTTTATACTATCTAATTTTATTTTTAAAGAGTCATTTTCAAACTGCAGTAATTCATAATCATGTGTGAGTTTATCAACTTGTGCATTTAACTTAGTTATTATATCCATTAATTATTTTATCAAAAAGTATATAAATTGATACATAAAGCTCATTTTATTTATCATATTTCCTTTGATTCACTAATAAAGTCTATCAAAATTACTAATCTTCCATAAAAAATATGGCTTGGGCATACAATCCAGAAACAGACTTTCCCCATTGCGAAAATAAATTAATGTCTTTTTGAGTAAACTTAAAAGTTTTAGCAATTTTACAAATCACCAAATACTCATTTTGGTCAAAATTATCATCAATATGTGCCAACATCATCAATGTAAGAATTACAATTTTTTTACTTTGATTACTGCTAAAACTGCTTAATGTTTCATCAAAATCAAATGTGGATTCATCAAAACGACTGTCTTCAATACCCATTGCAATACAAAAATCATTGATCAAACTTTTTTCTCTTAAACTATAATCACTGTCTACAAGTGATACGTGATGAGCAAGTTCTAAAAATGCAAATTTTTCTTTTGTTTCCAGTTTCATTAACAACATAATAAGTCCAATGTTTTAGATGTTTTAATTGATTTTTCATAATTTTTAATTGTAATAAATATATTAGTATTTTGTTTCATAATAATCCTTCGTATTTGAAGAAATTATATCAAACATAAATTAACGAAAGATAAACATACTCAATTGTAATTGAGTATGTTTAAAAGAGATCTAAGCCCAGCCTGGGAAAAGTTTCAATAATCCAGACGTAATAAATTCTATTGCAATGGCGGCTAAGATTAGACCCATAATTCTAGAAATAATATTTATCCCCGTTGTTCCCAAAGATTTACTCAAAGGCACGGCCATTCTTAGTGCCAGAAACATTAAAAAAACAACAAAAGCAATAATAAAACTCATTGAAACTAAATGAAGTGTACTTGCTGCTTGGTGAGAATATAAAATAACCGTTGATATGGCCCCAGGACCAGCTAGAAGTGGAATAGCCAAAGGAACTATGGCAATACCTTTATCTGTTTGCTCAATGGCTTCTTCTAACTCTTCTGGAGTATTTTTTTGACGTGGAGTTTCTGCATTAATCATATTAATAGACATTAATAACAATAAAACTCCACCAGCTACTCTAAAGGAAGGAATACTGATTCCAAATATGTTTAAAATAGTTTCACCCATCCAAACAGAAATTATCATGGTAAACGCCGTTGCAATAGTTGCAGTTCTTGCCGTTTTTTTACGCTCAACTGCACTTTGACTGGAAGTTAATGACAAAAAAATTGGAATAGCAGAAAAGGGACTTAAAATTGCAAAAACACCAATAGCAATTTGTAAATATTCATTATAACCTAACACTCAGACTCCTTAAAAAAAGGGAAGCAAAAAAAATCTGCTTCCCTTTTGAATAGTTTTTTATTTAAATCATCCACCGAGATATTTTTTTCGTATCTCATCTGAATGAAGTAGATTTTCTGCATCATCTTGAAGAGCAATTTCACCATTTTCCAATACATAAGCATAATCCGATATTTCTAAAGCAGCAAAGGCATTTTGTTCAACTAATAGAATTGTAATTCCCTCATCTCTTAGTTTAACAATGGTTTCAAATAACTCACCAATAATTTTTGGAGCAAGTCCCAAACTTGGTTCATCTAACATAAGTAGTTTTGGACTACTCATAAGAGCACGAGCGATTGCCAACATTTGTTGTTCCCCTCCACTCATAGTTCCTGCTAAATCATGTCTTTTTTGATCAAGTCTTGCAAACATCTTGTACATTTTTTCTTTTAATTCGTCAAATCGTGCATCATTATTAAAAGCACCCATTCTAAGGTTTTCTTCAATGGTAAGATTTACAAATACACGTCTTCCCTCAGGCACTAGTGCAATTCCATCCTTGACTATTTCGTGAGTTTTATGATTTGATACATCATTACCATCAAATACAATTCCACCCTCTCTTTTTACATCATTTACAATAGCTTGAAGTGTAGAAGTTTTTCCTGCCCCATTTGAACCAATGATTGATACAATTTGACCTTTTTTAACTTTAACACTTACACCTTTAACCGCTTTAATTAGCCCGTAAAATACATTAATATCTTTTATTTTAAGCATGTTTAAAATCTCCAAGGTAAGCTTTAATTACTTCTTCATCTTGAATCGCATCTTTAATATGCCCTTCAAATATTGTTTTCCCATAATCAAGAACCATAACTCTATCACACAAGTGATTTACAAATTTCATATCATGTTCAATCAATAAAATAGTGATATCCAATTCATCTCTTATTTTAAAGAACAGCTCTGCTAACTCATGAGTCTCATTTGGATTCATACCCGCAGCTGGTTCATCCAACAATAGGAGCTGAGGATTAGCAGCAAGTGCACGTGCAATCTCCACCTTTCTTTGTTGACCATAAGATAAAGAAGTAGACAGTTCATTGGCGAATTGCTCGATTCCAAGTATTTCCAAAATTTCTAAAGCTCTTTTTCTGATTCTTTTTTCTTCACCAAAAAAACGTGGAAGTCTGAAAATAGATTCCAAGTAGCTGTAGTTTGCTTGATAATCAAAACCAATTAAAACATTGTCCAAAACAGACATAGAGTTAAAGAGTCTGATATTTTGAAAAGTTCGTGCTATTCCTCTGTGAACAATTTTGTAGGGTTTAATTCCATCAATTCTTTGTCCATGGAACTTTATAGCACCCTCTGTTGGTTCATAGTTTCCAGTAATAATATTAAACATAGTCGTTTTACCAGCACCATTTGGACCAATAAGACCATAAATTTCTTTAGACTTAACAGAGAAAGAGGTATCCTTGATAGCAGTTACTCCACCAAATTTTTTGGTGATATTACAAACTTCTAAAATCATTTGTCTGCCTTTTTCTTTTTAAATAAATCTTTTAACTCTTTTTTACCCATTAATCCCTCACGTGCAAATAACATAACAAGTATTAAAATAAGAGAGAATACAACCATTCTCATACCTGGTGTTCCTTCTGTTTCAAAACCAAGGAAACTCATAGGCTCATCTAAGAATCTCATATATTCTAATCCAGCCATTACAAATATAGTTCCTAGAATTGCTCCTGTTGTACTTCCTAGACCACCAAGAACTATTATAATTAATAATTGGAATGTTAAGAAGAATGTAAATAAATCTGGAGAAATACTTGTTAATAGTGCTGCAAGTAAACCACCACCAACACCTTCAAAAAATGCTGAAGTAGTAAAAGCCAACGTTTTTACTTTAAAAGTATTAATTCCCATTGCAGTTGCCGCATCTTCATCATCACGAACAGCTTTCATAGCACGTCCATACTTTGAATAGATAATATTCAAAATAGCAAGCACAGTGACAATGGCAACACCACCTGTCCAATAAAGATTTGAAAACTCCGGAATATCATTGATTCCTAGCGATCCATTTGTAATTTCAGGAGAGTTAATAGCAAGGATTCTAATAATAAATCCAAAACCAAGTGTTACAATAGCAAGATAATCCCCTCTTACTCTAAATACTGGAAATGCCAGAGACAGTGCCAATA
>Ga0209707_1001011_pt1 | contig 16207 bp, 13 predicted proteins | sample EN4Hudsemesocosm_FD_184630 | JGI IMG/M metagenome (GOLD analysis project Ga0209707, IMG submission 184630) | Methane-oxidizing microbial communities from mesocosms in the Hudson Canyon - EN4B Hudson Canyon (SPAdes) (version 2) | ecosystem: Environmental > Aquatic > Marine > Cold seeps | place... | reverse complement strand
GTGTTAAATAAAGCAGAAAAAATGCCAGAGCATATTGGGCAATATTAATAATTAAAAGTAGCCCGTATGGAGTTTACGTAATACGGGAAAGCAATGATTTATAAGCTTGTATATACTTGTTTATTATTAATAAAACAGTGTGTACCCTATAGAATAAACCTACACTACCCGCACCCATAGCATGTACACACAGCATTTTGGCTTAACTAAAAAACCCTTTTCACTCTCACCAGATCCGCAGTTTTTATACCTTAGCCCGCGACATAAAAAAACGCTGACTATATTGCAGTATGGCATTATGAGCCAAGCGGGTGTTACAGTTATTACCGGTGAAATTGGCTCAGGTAAAACGACGATTATCCGTCATGTGCTCAATGTATTAGGCGATGAATGCGCTGTTGGCTTAATTACCAATACGCATGCGGCATTTGGCGACTTATTATCCTGGGTATTACAAGCGTTTAAAATCAAAGAAAGAGCTGATAATCAAGCGGATCGTTATCAATTATTGCTAGACTTTTTTCAGCGCTTACATGATGAGCAAAGGCGTGCGATATTAATTGTGGATGATGCGCAAAATATGGATACGCAAACACTTAAAGAGCTGTGCTTACTATCGAATATTAATATTGATAGCGAAGTCATGGTGCAATTGGTGTTAGTAGGGCAACCAGAATTGATTGATAAATTAAAAACACCGGAATTGATTCATTTTGCACAAAGAATCTCTATAGAGTTTCATTTAACCCCTTTAGATTATAAAGAAACAGAAAATTATATTTCTCACCGTATAATAACGGCAGGCGGCAGTGCAGATATTTTTCCACGCGTTGTTTGTGCGGTGATTTATTATTTTACCGGGGGGGTTCCACGGTTAATTAATAACCTATGTGATTTATGTCTCGCATTTAGCTATGCTGAAGATGACCTTAGGGTAAGCTTAAATATTGCCATAGATGTCATCAAAGAAAAAAGAACTGGTGGTATTGTTCCTTTAGTTGCGCAAACTAATGAAGATGGGCAAAAAATAAAAAAATTGGTACTTGATAAATATGCAATTGATTTAGATGTGATTTAAGAGTTTGTTAGGTATAAAATATTGCGAAATTTTTACTCATTATAAATGAACAAAAATATAGTTTTAGGGCGAAGGCTTTAGCTTGCTATTACATATTCAAAGTAGTATAAAGGCTGTGGCCTAGAGTAGTGTGATTTATAGTTCCCATGCTCCTGCGTGGGAATTCATTTTTTGGCGCTCTGCGTCATTTTAAATAAAGAGCGATGGAGCGTCCGTCTATGCGTGATCGCAAAATATGCGAATGATGATGCATTTTCTGCGATCACGCATAGCGCTTCATCGTCCATCATAAAATAGAGTAAAACCTAAATAGTAAAAACTCATCACTGTATAAAGCAATTTTAATACGCCACGAACACTAAAGGCAAATAACATGAGCTACCCAGAAATAATACATCATGGTGCAGTTAACGGCGTCACAGGCTCTTGTCATGAGCTTAAATTAGATGAAGATAATGCAGTCTTAGTCGATTGTGGTCTTTTTCAAGGTGCTGAAGTTTCGCCAGGTGACTCAGTAACAGACCAATTAGCCATAGAGTTTCCGGTACAGAATATAAAAGCGCTATTCATAACCCATTGCCATATTGACCATGTAGGACGTATTCCTTACCTAATGGCAGCAGGGTTTGAAGGGCCTATCTATTGTTCCGAGCCCAGCGCAGTCTTATTACCCTTGGTGTTAGAAGATGCGGTTAAAATTGGCTTATCTAAAGACCCATATATAATCAAAAAGTTTTTAAAACTGCTGAATAGCCGAATTATCGCCGTCCCTTATGGTAAATGGCAAAAAATAGAGTTGTTAGGCAATAGCCAAGCCACACTCAATATACAATTAAAACCCGCAGGGCATATTCTCGGTTCTGCTTATATAGAAACTAAAACAAAGTACCAAGAAAAAGAACAGCGAACCACTTTTTCGGGTGATCTAGGCGGCCCTTATACGCCTTTGTTACCTAACCCTAAGCCACCGTATAAAACTGATGTACTTATACTAGAAAGCACTTACGGCGATAAAAATCATATCAATCGAAAACAACGAAAACAACAATTAAAGCAAAGTATTATTCAATGCCTACAAAACAAAGGCGTGATTTTAATTCCCGCGTTTAGTATCGGTAGAACGCAAGAGTTACTCTATGAACTAGAGGAATTAATTCATAAACATAAAACAGAAACATTGTATAAAAATCTTGATTGGGATGATTTGGAAATTATTGTCGATTCACCGCTAGCCAGTAAATTTACACAAAGCTATAAAACACTCAAACCCTTTTGGGATGCCGAAGCAAAAGCCAAAATTAATTGTGGCCGCCATCCCTTATCATTTGAACAACTGACAACAATTAATGATCACCAGGAACATATCGCAACCGTAGAATACTTACAAAAAACGGCAAGACCCTGTATTGTTTTAGCGGCAAGCGGTATGTGTGTTGGCGGGCGAATAGTAAATTACCTGAAAGCACTGATAGAAGATCAACGTACCGATATTTTATTTGTAGGCTATCAAGCAGAAGGCACGGCAGGACGCATCATACAAAAGTATGGGCCACAAAATGGCTATGTAGAAATGGATGGTCAGCGCTATCAAATTAAGGCAGGCGTTTATACCTTGAGTGGTTACTCTGCGCATGCAGATCAAGCGACATTATTACGATTTATTAAACGGATGCGCATAAAACCCAAGGAGATTAGACTTGTACATGGCGATCAGCAGGCCAAATTAGCCTTACAAAGTAAATTACAACAAGCTTATCCAGAGATAAAAGTTTGGATTCCGTAAAGTGATGCGGATTGATTTATTCAGAACTGTAATTGCTACTTATGGAAAAATACTAACAAGCGTAGCCGGTATAAAGCCTGAGCAATACGGGAAGCGTTATTACTGGTATGAAATAACAGCAAATAATCCATTGATTATTTGCTAATAAGAAATAGCTTGCCATCATTCCTTCGTGCTTTAAGTGGAATCATAATAAATGACCATAATAGCTAACACTATCTTTAACCGCATCATTACCAAACAATAATACAATTTTAACCCCAAATGCTAAAATAAAGCCAGTAAATATGCGCAAGCTAAAATTTTTCAAAAAACAACAAATATGGCTACCCACAATGCCAGGCTTAATTTTGATTGGCGTTAGCTGTCTAGCTCTTACTATTTTTATTATCAACAACCTAGCAAACTATCTAGCGCAACAACAGCCTGTAAATAAAGGAATTTTAGTGGTTGAAGGTTGGGTTAGTGAACAAGCTTTATTGCAAGCTATCCGCACGTATAAAACAAACCCTTATCAACAGATAATTACAACGGGCGGTTTAATTAAGCGTAGGCAGCAAAGAGAGTACAAAAGCTATGCCGACTCTGCGACTGCCTTCCTGCTAAAAAATGGCATCAACAAACCAGAGATAACTAGCCTACCCACACCAAGCTCCGCACAAAATCGAACTTTTCTAAGTGCGGTTATTGTAAGAGACTGGTTAATAAAGAAAAAAAACAAAACCCAGACTATTGATGTTGTCTCAGAAGGCGTACATGCAAGAAGAACCCTAGTTTTATACCAAATGGCTTTTGCAAATAAGAGGGATATTGGTATCATTGCAGGAGAGTCAGAAGAATATCTGTTAGAGTTTTGGTGGCAAACAAGTGCTGGCGTTAAAGGGGTGATAAGTGAAATAGTGGGGCTAACTTGGGTGGCATGTTGTTTTGACCCAGGAGAGTATCAATCTCACGAAGAGAAATGGGGGTAATCGTTATGTGGCCCCGTCTTTAGATTATTGCTTTGCCCTTAAGTACAGTATATAAAAAATGACTAACAACATAGAATACTCTACGGTTAGAAGAAAAAAATTAATAAAACACCTTAATTCTTAAGGAGAATAAGATGAAAAATTTTATAGTGGCTTTTATTGTTAGTGCGGTATTACTATCCTGCACAACAGGCCAAAGCAAGAAGCTCGACGTAGTCGTGCAGATAAATCAAGATATTCTGCATAGCCCATCCGCTGCAGGTGGAAATGGTATCAACTATTATGTCTGTAATGATGGGGATGATGTTAATGATGGGTTAAGCCCAGAGACCCCATGGAAAACCTTTGATAAAGGAATGAGTGTATTCAATACGCTGAACGCTGGTGATGCAGTTCTTTTTTGTACAGGAGGAACATTTACTGTATCAAGCCGAAAAACAATATTTAATAGAAATTGCGATGCATACTCACCATGCATTATTTCGAGCTATCAAAATTCAGAAGAAGTAAAAGATAAACCAGTTTTATATAACCCTAATGGAGATGTTTTGCGTTTTGCAGATTCAGGAGCGTCAGATAGGGATGGAGGCTACCTTATTGAAGATATAAGCTTTAGAGGCGCTGGAGTAGGTATTGCGTTACATTTTGCAAATGATGTTGATGATGTGGATATTAAAAATGTAGAAATTGATAATTTTGCATATGGGGTTAATATTGGTGGCTCAAATGAACCTAAGGAAGGTAGTGATAGTAATGCACTTAATGAAAGGATTATTTTAAGTGATTCATTAGTAAAAAATAATACAAAGAAGGGATATAACTCAAAATGTACAGAGGGATGTGAACAGAGTAATAATGTATTTCAAAATAATAATAATGATCCATTGGATGAAAGTGTAATTATGGATAGTGTAATTGCGAAAAGTGAAGTAACTGTCGCACCAGTAGTTAAAGCTTTATCAAGGCCTGAAGGCTTTAAAGGAATGTTGTATGTTTGTGATACAGGCTCAGATGAAAATGATGGAGTAAGCCCAAGTTCTGCATACAGAACTTTTGATTATGCTATGTCGTTTTTTAATGAATTACCTGCAGGTGGTGGTGTGGCATTTTGTCGCGGTGGTATTTTTGCTGTGGAATCCAGTGCTACTATTTTTAATAAATCATGTAATGCAGCTAATAAATGCATAATAACGGATTATGGAAATGATATAAATAAAGAACGTCCTATTTTTGAAAGTCCAAATGGTGGTGTCTTTAATTTTGCAGATCGTGGTGATCCAGATCATGATGGTGGGTATTATGTATCAAACTTAGTCTTGAAGGGTGGTGGACTAGAAAATGGATTTTCATTTGCAAATGATGTAGATGATGTCGTGGTAGAGAATGTAATTATAGATAATTTTAAGCGTGGTTTTGCAGTTGGAAATAGACAGGAGCCGAATGCAAATAGTGATGGAAATATGGATAGAATCATTTTAAAGCGATCAAGTATAATTAATTCGCAGGGAAATGGATATTTAGGCGGATGTGATGGTTGTCAAATATTAAATAGTTATTTTGAGAATAATGGAGTGGTAGTTAATTTTCACCATAATATATATATAGGCTTTGGAAATAAAATAATCCCATTTAAAAATATGAAGATTGAAGGGAATACACTCTATAAATCGAATTCAATAGACGGGCAGTGTCGTGGAGTATCTTTAGTTGTGCATGGACGTATTGATGGTATTAATATTGAAGGAAATACTGTAAAAGAGGATTTAGGTGAGGCAGTAATGGGCTGTTGGGGGATTTCATTAGATCCAGGGTATGGTGAGGATGAATACTTTAAAAATATTACAATAAAGGATAATTTTTTATTAAATGTTGGTGGTAATGGAATTGGTTGTGCATCTTGTGTGAATGTTTTGATTGAGGGTAATACGATTAGAATGCAGTCAGCTCAAAAAATGAATGGAATTAGGGTTCCAATAAAAAAAGATAATTCAACTAAAACCACTAATGTAGAAATAAGAAATAATACGATAGAATTGGAGTATTCTAGTGAAAAGCCCAATATGAATACGGGAGTCTATATAGCAGAATCAGAAGGAAACTATAGTATTTCTGGGAATAGGGTGAAAACGTTAAATAAATTTGGTTTAAATGAATGTATTTATGATGAAAATATTATTTCTGGATTATTATCTAATGTAAGTCAATCTAATAATTTATGTGTTAGTTACTACTAATTAGTAAATGGTTTTATTTGATTTAATAAACCCTTTAGTACGGAATGTATTAAAGGGTTTTTTTATGTTAAATTATATTGTGGTCGATTAATGAACGGTGAGGCAAATTATGCCAGAGAAGTTTAAAGCTTTAATTGTTTTACTGATAATTATTCAAATTGTTTTTAGTTTATTAAAGCCAGTTTATAAAGAGCTACTTGGCATAGTTGAATTTAACAATATTAAATATGTTGTGTTTATAGTAAATATAATTTCATTTGGTGTTGGTAATTATTATATATTTGTTTTATTTATAGCTGCTTTATCTGTTTTTCAAAGTAAAAATCCTAAGGATAGAGTTTTAATCTATTTATCTTTGGTTTTATTATTACCTATCTTAAAATATAAAATACCTGGAATACTAGGTATTAATAACATGGGGGATCTTACCTATCCTCGCTTATTGGTTATTTTTATTTTAATTCCCACATATTTTTATATTAAAAAAAGCAGTCAATATAAAAGTTTTTTTTTAGCCCCTAGTGATAAATATGTTTTAGGTTTTATTCTGTTAAAATTTTTATTGGCTTTCCATGAAATATCATTTACTGTGGCATTGCGATCACTGTTCTATTATTGGTTAGATATTTTTATTCCTTATTTTGTTGTCAGTCGTTCTATTAGGAATATTGGAGAGTTTAAACAGTGTATTATAGTAATTTTAACAGCATTATTTATTATGGCTAATGTGGCCATATTTGAGTCATTTAAGTATTGGCATCTTTTTTCGGGAATGGAGAGAGGTTTAATTGTAGTAAACAAAGGGAGCGACTATGCAACAAGAGGCGATTTGTTACGCGCAACTGCAAGTTTTTCTGGGCCTTTAGTGCTTGGTTTTATGATGAATATAGGAATAGCCTGCTTGTTAATATTGCAAGATAGTATTAAAAATAAAAGAATTTTATTTTTAATTTTTATTATTTTTGTTTCAGGGTTAATAGCAACCTATTCAAGAGGTGCTTGGTTAGGCTGTATCGTACTACTAACAACATATTCATTACAAGGTAAAAATAAATTCAAAAAACTAATTAAGGGCTTAAGTCTATTAATAGTGATTAGTATGGCTATAGCGGTATCGCCACTAGGTAACAAGTTATATGCTATGTTACCTTTTAGTGATAATGGTGAAAAGCATTCAGTATCAACTATAGACTATAGAGAGAGATTATTAGAGAAGTCATTAATAGTTATATATAAAAAACCGTTTTTTGGAGATATCAACTTTATGGATGATAAAGATATGCAAAGTTTGATTCAGGGGCAAGGAATAATTGATATGGTAAACTCATACCTGCATATTGCATTAGCTAGTGGGGTAGTAGGGTTGTATTTGTTTATAATGATTTTTTATGTGAATTTTAGGGGGTTAACAAAATTAGCGAAAATCTATAATTATAATAATAATTTAGATACTATAATTAAAGGGTTAATTTCAATTATAGTATCTATGGCAGTAATTATAGCAACAACAAGCTTGGTTGGCAGAGTGCCAACTATGCTATGGATTTTTGCGGCTCTAGTCGCTAGCTTAATTATGATGAATAAAAATACGAATGAACAACTCGGTTAAAAACAAGGTAATTAAGGCAAGTGCCTGGATGATAGTAGGGTATGTAGCATCACAGGCATTACGATTTTCAGGGAACTTAATTCTAACTCGATTATTAATTCCAGAAATGTTTGCTCTTATGGCTGTGGTCTCAGTTATTCAGCATGGCGTTTTAATGTGTAGTGAAATAGGCTTGCAGACGAATGTGATTAGGCATAAAAGAGGCGAGGATGAAGAGTTCTTGAATACTGCTTGGACTATAGAAGTGATAAGAGGTTGGCTATCATGGTTCATTATGATAGCCATAGCAGGAGCATTAATTTATTATCAAAAAAATAATATAGTAGAGGATTTAGGTTCAGTTTATTATGATACTAACTTACCTTTATTGATAATAATTTCAGGTTTTTCTAGTGTAATAACAGGGTTTGCTTCGACGAAACTATGGTTAGCTAAAAGAAGTTTGCAGTTATCACAAATTACGATTATTAATTTAGTAACACAAATTATTTCCTTAGGTATCATAGTTATATGGACGTATTTTGATCGAACAATTTGGCCGATGGTGTATGGGGGGCTAATATCAAGTTTATTGTTTATGCTAAGTTCACATTTATACCTTAAGGGTAAGAAAAATTTTTTCTTTTTCGATAAAAATATAGCTAAAGAGCTCTTTAAATTTGGTAAGTGGATGTTTTTATCAGCTGTATTTACTTTTTTTGCATTAAATAGTGATCGACTAATATTAGGAAAGTTAATATCCTCTGAAATACTAGGTATCTATATGGTCGCTTTTTTTCTAATCCATGCAATTAAAATGGGTATAAGAAAATACTCAGCAAGTGTTATTTTTCCGTTATTAAGTCAATTACATAGAGACTCAACTGGAAAATCTAAAGATTTGTTTTATAAAATACGACAGAAGCAAGATATATTAATTTTTTTTATTGCTGGCTTTGTATATGTAACAGGGCCAACGATTGTTAGTGTTTTTTATGATTCAAGGTATATACAAGCTGGAGAGATATTACAAATTTTGTCTGTGTCATTAATAGGCGTGTCGTATTCCTTGGGGAATACGATGATGACTACTATGGGGCATCCATACATTGGGACTCTCATTGTTTTATCTAGGGCGATTTTATTATGGGCTTCTGTTCCATTTATATTTATGTATTATGGCTTGTTGGGTGCTATATGGGCTATATCTGCAAATATTTTTATTGAAGTTATTGTAATATGGGGAGCATTTTTAAAGTTTAAGGTAATTAACTGGGTAAAAGAAATATATTTACTACCTTTTGTTGGGGTCGGCTATGGTGTAGGCTATGCTTGTATCCAATTGTATAAATGGTTAAATCAATGAAAATAACTTTTGTAATTGCACGTGCAGGATTAGCTGGAGGAAATAGGGTAGTCGCAATTTATGCTAAGAAATTAGCGGAATTAGGACATAATGTCAATGTTGTTTGTCCCCCGGCGAGAAATAAAAAAATAATTGACAAAGTGTTGTTTTTTTTAAAATTAAAAAAAATACCTTTATCTCATTTTGATTTGATGAATGTACCCGTTAAATTTCTAGAGTCGCATAGAAATGTTGTAGATACAGATGTGCCTAAAGCTGATATTGTTATTGCTAATTGGTGGAAAACCGCAGAATGGGTGGCAGATTTTGGGCAAGATAAAGGGCGAAAAGTATATTTTATTCAACATTATGAAGTTCATGCTGGGCATGATGTTGCTAGGATAAAAAAAACGTATAGTAACGGTATGCATAAAATAGTTATTGCTACGTGGCTAAAGAAAGTAATGGAAAGAGAATTTCATCAGAAACATATAACACTAATAGCTAATAGTGTTGATAATGAAGTGTTTTATGCTGATGTTAGAGAAAAAATAAAAAATCCTAGTATTGGTTTTGTTCTTTCGAATAAAAAATTTAAGCGAAGTATAGTTGCCCTTGAGGTGATAAAAAAGCTAAAAATATTACATCCTGGTCTTCGTGTGCAATGCTTTGGGGATAAGCAACCTAATAATGAATTGATACTACCGGAATATGTGGAATTTTCCTTATGTCCTCAGCAATCAAAAATTAGAGAAATATATGCTAGTTGTGATGTTTGGATAGGCACTAGCAATACAGAAGGGTTTTATTTACCATTATTAGAAGCTATGGCTTGCCGGACACCTGTTGTATCAACAAAATGTGGTGGTCCAAATGATTTTGTGAATCATTCGGAGAATGGATTTTTAGTCGAAATAGATGATGTAGAGCAATTGGTTTTTTATTCTAATTATTTATTAATGTTAAAGAATGATGCATGGCTTGAATTTTCTAAAGAGGCATACTTAACAGCAATAAGCTACACATGGGATGATGCTACAAAATTGTTTGAAGCAGATTTGTTAGCGCTTACAAAAAATACTTAAACTAGTTTATTATGATGACGAGAAAATTAGATTTTTTAATTATTGGTGCAATGAAGTCTGGTACGACGACATTGCATGATTATTTAAGTACGCATCCAGGTGTATGTTTGGCTTCTCCAAAAGAGCCACAATATTTTAGTCGAGATAATGTATTTGCAAAAGGTGAATTATGGTATAGCACTTTATTTTCAGCTGCAAAGATAGGACAATTATGGGGGGAATCCTCTACTTGTTATTCACGATCACCAAAATATAAAGATGCAGCTAAAAGAATTTATGACTATTCACCTAAGGCAAAAATTATTTATATAATGCGGCACCCTGTTGATCGGGCGTATTCACATTATGGACATTTAGTCTTAAATGATGGAAAACAATTTAATTCATTTGAAGACGCGATTGAGCAGGAAGAAGAGATTATATCTGCAAGTAAATATATGTTTCAGATTCAGCAGTATATGAATTTTTATTCAAAAGAACAGTTATTATTAATTGATTTTGACGAATTTGTGAATTCACCACAAAAAATACTCATGCAAGTTCAAATATTCCTTGGGCTTGATTTAGCAGAACTATACAATGTGAAAAAGATATCTAACGATGCGGGTAGTTCAAAAATAAGGCGTAATACCATTAAGAATATCAGGTTAATAAGGAATTTACCGCTAATAAAATTCCTCATTGATCGTGTTTTAACTAAAGAAAAAAGGGAAGATATTCTTAATTTTATAACAAAAAATATATTAAATTCTAAAATAATTAATTTTCAGAAAGAAAAATTAAAATCTGAGCTGGGAGCTATGAGTATTGAAACTCGCAGTCGCTTATTAGTTGAATTGCATTCAGACACAGAGTTGTTATTCAAATTTTGGGGGCGAACAATACCCGCTTGGTTTAAATAAATTTTATAGTTTTTATTGGAGAATAAAATGTCAGAGATAGAATTGATTAACCCGATTGATAAAGTAAAATTTAAAGACAATCTTATTGACTTATCGCCTTTTCCTTATTTCTGTATTGACAATTTCTTGGATGAAGATTTCGCCAATGAAATTTATGAGGCATTTCCGTCCTTTCAAGAGTCACAAAAAGTTGGGCGTGAGTTTAATGCGGTTAACGAAAAAAAGAAAATACAAATTACAGACTCCACTAAGTTTCCTCCAGCAATACTAAAATTACATAAACTCTTAGCGTCTAAAGAATTTTTAGAGATGATGAGTGATCTAATGGGAATACCAAATCTAGTGGCAGATCCAAAGCTAATTGGCGGTGGCATTCATGAAACTAGTAGTGGCGGTCGCTTGGATGTGCATGTTGACTTTAATTATTTAAAAGATAGAAAGCTGTATAGGCGTTTAAATATCCTAATTTATTTTAATAAAGATTGGAAAGAAGAGTATGGGGGGGACTTAGATATTTGGGATAAAGATGTAAAGAATTGTTGCGGTTCTTTTGCCCCTGTTTTTAATAGAGCCTGTGGATTCGCAACCAGTGAGGTAAGTTATCATGGAGTGATGCCTGTTAACTGCCCGGATGGCGAAATGCGGAAATCATTTGCAACCTATTTCTATACAGCCGAAGCACCAGAAAATGGTGTTTCTGATTATCATTCAACGATATTTAAAGCACGGCCAAAAGAATGGTTTAGAGAGGGGCTTTTGATGCCTGCTGAAGGTGTAATTAGAAAAACTAGAAGTCAATATAAAGCTATTAAACATAAAATAAAAGAATTAACCAGCTAGTTTTTTGAGCTGAAGTATTTTAACCATTTCTCATCAGTTGGATATTTATATGAATCACGAATGTGGAGTTATTACCTTAGCGGTAGAAAAGGATTATAAAAAAGCTATTGCTCTAGCATTAACATTAAAAGAGCATAGTCCATCTTTACCGATTTCTATTGTTTGTTCTAATAAGTTAACAAACTTTGTTTCTCCTTATTTTGATAAAGTGATTATTGAAAGGTCAGACTTGAAAGGTTTTGAGCATAAGCTTTATTTGGATGAGTATTCGCCTTATATTAATACTTTTTTTTTTGATGCGGATATTTTAATTATTAAAGATATTCTTCCTATCATTAACCTTTGGTCCGGATCAGACTATGCCGTTAGAGGCTACATTATTACAAAGGAGAAAGGGAAGAAAATTAGTAATTTTGGCTTGGATAGAATTAATGCTTTACAGTTAATAGATAAAAAAGAGTTTTCAGTTATTGATGGAGCAGGACATGCGTATTTTGAAAAGCCTGCTTGTAAGGTTTTGTTTAATACGGCTAGAGAAATTCTAAAAGAGTATCCTAAATATAAAGCGAATAGCTTTGCTGATGAGGATGCGGTTGGAATTGCTATGACAAAGTTAGATATAAAACCTAAAGATAATAATGCATTTCTTGGTAGCCCGTGGTGCGCACAAAAGGGGAGCTTTAAGATTGATACGAATAAGGGAATTTGCACCTACGTAGATAAGCAGGTTGGTATAATTGACCCCTATGTAGTACATTTTCCTCGCTTTGTTTATCCTTATATTTATACAGTAGAGCTTAAAAAAATATTTAAAAAAAATAATGTACGAATAGGGGGGCTATATTCAAATATGCTAGTTGAAATTTTTACAGGTCGTGTGTTATGGCGATTATCCAGATTAAAAAAACGCTTATTTTAGGATGCATAAAATGCATGTGAATACTATTGATGGGCTACGAGCTATTGCAATTATTTCTGTTCTATTAGTTCACGCAGGAATGCCTGGCTTTAGTTTGGGTTGGCTAGGAGTAGATTTATTTTTTGTTTTGAGTGGTTTTCTTATTACTTCATTATTAATTAATGAAAAGAGAACTAAGGGACATATAAATATATATAAGTTTATGGGGAGACGAATTCTACGATTGTTTCCTGCTTATTATTTTTATATTAGCTTGATTACGCTAGCGATATATCTGGATTTTGGCGAGTTAAGGGCAGTTGGACCGTGGGAACCTAGTGTTATTATGGCTTCTTTGTGGGGATATTTTAATAATTTTATTCCTCGAGGAGGTTTTTGGGAATACGATACATTATTAATACATTTATGGTCGCTTTCTTTAGAGGAACAATATTATTTAATATGGCCACTGCTGTTAATAGGTATTTTAAAAATAAGAAATTTTTTGATTCTTCCTACGTTGGTTATGTTGATTTTATTAATATTACGATATTGTGGGTTGGATCTTGATTATGATGATAAGCTTCATACTCGAGGTATTGCCTTATTTTTTGGTTCGTATATGGCATTACTCTGCTTACAATTTAAAAGTTTAATAGTTTTTTTTGAAAAATATCAGAATTTGATTTTCGTTCTAGTAATGTTTTTTTTACTTGTAGCTTCATTATGTAAATTCTTGGGAGTTATGGATAATAACATGCTCAGGCGTACACCTATAATATTTTTAGATATTGTTTTTTCTTTAATGATTGCAAGTCTTTGGTATGGCAATAGTAGTTTTTTATCTAGACTACTGTCTGTTTCACCGCTAGTTTACATAGGGAAGGTCTCGTATGGGATTTATCTTTATCATATGTTTTGCCATTTTATAGTATGGGATATTTGGTATTTTGAAGTCGCCTTATTGCCTAATTATATCAATTATTTAATACGATTGATTATCTATATATCAATGAGTGTGGGGATAGCTGCTTTGAGTTATCGATTTCTTGAACTACCTTTTTTACGATTTAAAAATCAATGTAGATGATTTTAGCTGAGGAAATAATTGGATGAATAGTCTTATAGAAAGACAAATAGAGCACTTGAACGCATATGCTACTAATGATATTTTAATTAATGATGATAGTTTTACTTTGCGTGATAAATTACGTCCTTACTATAGACGGGCATTCAAGGGTGTATATGATTTTCAAAAACCTGATGTAAAGCTACCAGGTTTTTTAATTGTAGGCTGTCAGAAATGTGGAACAAGTTCTTTACACCATTACCTTAGTAATCACCCCTCCGTGTGGAGCCCAGGCAAGAAAGAGCTGCATTTTTTTGATTACTATGATGACCTTGGCTTATCGTATTATAAAAATTTTTTTAAAAATCAGCCAAGTAATATTGGTGATTTATTAGTGGGTGAGGCAACGCCAGAATATATTTTTCACCCGTATGCTGCAGAACGAATTAAGCAGGCTCTTCCAAAAGCTAAGGCGGTAGTATTACTTAGAAACCCAATAGAGCGTGCATTTTCAGCATGGCGAATGGGTATACGTCAAGGCTGGGAAACATTAAGTTTTGAGGATGCTATTGCATCTGAAGCTGAACGAATAATCCCTGACCTTAATAAAATGGCAATCAGCGAGCATTATTATGGCTATGAATGGAATCATCATTCTTATTTATTGAGGGGGCATTATGCTGAGCAAATAGATAATTGGCTGTTACATTTTAAACGAGAAGATCTTTTAATTGTCTCTGCAGAGCAGTTTTTTACGAATACAAAAGTTGAATTTAAAAAAGTATGTGATTTTTTAGAGCTTGATGAGTGGTATCCTGATGAGTTTCAAAATATGTTTGTTGGTGTAAGTAATGATTTAGATTTTAAAACTAAAACTATGCTTGAAAGGTATTATTTACCATTTAATAAGCAATTATTTGAGTTTTTAGGTGAGGAGTATGACTGGTAATTTATTAAATCAGAATTTCTTAGGTTTGGGATTTAAAAATAAGTTAAAAAAAATAGCCCCAGTTAGGTTTAATGGTCTCGTATCTGAAAAAGAGAAAAGGCAAGTTTTTATTTCATTTTCTCCTCAGCGTTCAGGGCAGCACCTGATTTTGCGCTGGTTATGTGAGAATTTAGAGACTATTGTGCATTATAATCATTGTTGCTTTCAAAGAAGAAATATTTTTTTTAATCTGACTCCTAAAAATGGAAAGCGTATTATTTATAATTCAGGCCGAATTTACGAGAATGGTTGGCCAGGTATTGATGGTATGGATAATAAGGTGTTAAATCAATTTGAACTTTCAAAATTTATTTATTCTCTTGAGGATGAACCATTAAGTAACCCTCTGGTTCGTCGAGTTATAAAAAATGAAAAAAATATTAGTCCATTAATAATCTTAAGAGATCCTTTTAATTGGCTGGCTAGTCTCATTATGAAGGATGGGGAGTCGATTGATAACCTTCTAAGAAAAAAAGAGTCATATATTCAATGTCTTGAGCAAGCACTTGGTGTGGTTGATTATTTAGGTGCCGATACATGTTCAATTAACTATAATCAATTTATTGTTGATTTCAACTATAGACAAAACATATGTTTAAAACTAGGGGTTGTATGCTTAGAGAAAGCTGAGAATTCATTGGCAGAAATTCCAAATTTTGGGCGAGGAAGTAGCTTTTCTGGGGTTAATAAAGATGAACAACTCCTGGACTCTGTATGTACGCGCTGGGTGGGGATGCAATCAAATGTTATCTATAGGCGACTTTTGGATGATGAAAAGTTACTTTCTCTTACAGATCAATTTTTTGGAGATTTATCTTATTATTATGAAATAAAAAATAAATTAAATTTTTAATTAAGTTGAGTGATAAAAGTATATATATGTTTAAAAATGACGAAAGTATTTTATGGGTACATTTCATTAGAGTTATAGCAACTTTTTTCGTGATTATGGTTCATACTTGTTCGTCAACAATAAATGGATATAATGACTTACCAATTGCAGATTGGTGGATTGGTAATGTTTACGCATCAACTGTTAGGCCATGTGTCCCTTTATTTTTTCTTTTAACAGGATATTTATTGCTCAATAAAGACGAGTCAATAAAGAAATTTTTTATCAAGCGTACAAGTAAAGTTATTTTTCCTTTATTTGTATGGTCGTTATTATATATTTTATGGCATGTTTTTTATTCTAATAAACTTTTGGAATTGGATAGTTTGGTTGTTTTTTTTCTAGCGCCGGCGCATTTTCATTTGTGGTTTTTGTATGCAATTATTGGCCTTTATTTGTATATGCCAATTTTAAGAGTTTTTGTTAAAAATGCATCACAAGATCTTATGTATTATTTTGTTATTTTATGGTTCATTGCAGTAGCTGTCATTCCTTTTTTTGAAAAGCTAGTATTAACACCAAGTAAAATTGACT
>Ga0209707_1001008_pt1 | contig 16233 bp, 13 predicted proteins | sample EN4Hudsemesocosm_FD_184630 | JGI IMG/M metagenome (GOLD analysis project Ga0209707, IMG submission 184630) | Methane-oxidizing microbial communities from mesocosms in the Hudson Canyon - EN4B Hudson Canyon (SPAdes) (version 2) | ecosystem: Environmental > Aquatic > Marine > Cold seeps | place... | reverse complement strand
CACACGAATATCCCACCCAGTCTTCAGGACATTGCATAGCAATAAAACGAGCTTGGTTACCCTCTACGCTAGATGAACCTTCTAGGTACATGCCACCATTATCAGTATCTATACCAAAAAATTCACCAGCATATTCTTCGTAATCATCAGGGCTAGCAAAGGCCACAACTTCCAAATGGTGGTTATAATCATTGATTAATGGTGAGTCTTGAGTTGAAAAAACACCATGAAAATTAGACTCTAGTGTTGCCATCTGCTCACAAGAACGTACTAGTGTTTCATTAGTGATACTTTCCTGTGCACGAATTGTTAAATTAGCAGTACAAGCATAAGAAACAGTTAAAATGTCTTCTTCTTTAGGCGGCACCCAACAATAGCCAAACAAGGCATCGTCAACAGAACATTCCCTACCAGCTCTTTCAATGTAGTTTTTTGTAATAATATCTTCTAGATATAGCTGAGAAACCTCAGGAATTAAGGTTTGATGTATTTCGATAAAAATATCATCAATTCGACTTTGAGCATCTTCATTAGCAATCTGATAAATTTCACCCAGCAAATAATAACTATTATAGGTAAACCAAGTTAAATCATAATCACTAGTCCAACGACGATCTAACGATGTTTCCCCTAATAGGGTAAATGAACGAAGTACCGAAAGCACATCTAACATTTGGTTATTAAACGCGTTTATTATGCCATTAGCGCCAGAAGATATAGGGTAGCGTAAAGAAACCATCACCTCAGTTAAACTTGAAACCGCACCTTCAAGGCCATAGGGATTTTCTTGCAAAGAATAAAATTGAACAATTGCTAGCAGGTAGGGCAAATGATTTGAGTAATAACTAGCCAAAGTACCTCTTTCAAATATATATAAGGCATCAATGTATAACTCTTGAAGTGAGCTAGCTTGTTGACTCGAAGTTAAAAAATTAATCATAGAAGCAACAGCAATTAACGCATTATTAACTGCCAATGCTTCAGCGTAACTAACATCTTCTCCGTATCTCTTGTAACTCTCAATGAAAGGCATTAGCTGAGACAAATCGACATCACTTATATCACCTTGTTCTCCAATAAAATGGATAGCCTGAGCAACATCTAAGATGGAGCCGATATTATCTTCAGCAATGCTTCGATAATCACTGCTGTCAGCTGAAATTATTTCATTTACTATGGCAGAAAAGTTTGATTTTGATGTGAAACCTGACGTTGGTATATCTACTGCGATATCAGTATCAAATACGATAAAATCTCCCAAAGGATCAGGAATATCTCCACCTGTAACTGTAACTAATAAAGTTAATTCACTAACATCTCCCCCAAGATGAAAGTAGTGATTTCCCACCCCTGAAATAAAAGATAAAGTTTCTTCATTACTATTAGCGCTATTTACTTGAGCTACAAGTTTATCATTGTCCCAAGACTCATCAGAGTAAAGCTCAATAGAAGCGCCGTTAGAACCAGCAAAACTACCTCCTGATGTAGTAATGGTGACATTGCTGTTATCTAATGGAATATAGACCCAAAGGTAGTGTCCGTAATCTGCTAAGCAATAACTTTGATTCGCTGTTACCTGAGCTTGTCTTTCTAAGGTTTTTTCACCACACATATCTGCAGCAAAAGTAGTTGAGCTAATGACAAAGAACAAAAAGGAAATAATAGCAGTGGTAATTTGATGGGGATTTATCATTTAGCTGGACCTCAGTTAATGAGGTCCATCTCATTTGTTAGTATGCCACCATCGACAGATAAAATTTATACGAAAATATTATACAGATAATGCAATATGTATTAATTATAGACAATAACTATTTTGTAGCTATTTTTTTACATTTTTCAATTGTTGAATGTCAACCAAAGCTCTTGACGAGAAAAAGGTGTATCACTAGGTAAAGTAGAATTTTTCAACCGATATATTTTACGATTTTCTTGGTTTACTCTTTCAATGAAATGACCATAATATTGTGCAAACATATTCTCAAAACTACCGTCTATCAATGATTGTTCAAGACCATATAAAATATCAGTAGCAAGAGATTTCCTTTCTTTGTTAACATAAAAATAATAAGCCGTGGGATAATGAATCAATGCATTTTTATCTTTAGTGATAGCTAAATCTTTAAATTTCTCAAGTTCACCATCAATTTCAATCAAAGAACGAGGAAGATAATCAAAACGGTTAGTCGCTAACATACTAAAAAGCCCTTGATACAGGCTTGCTTTTTCAACAATTATGCCATTGCTTTCAAGTATTTTTGTATCTGACCAGCTGTGTAATTGTCCCGGCTTAAAACTTTTAAACTCTGTTAAACTTAGCTCTGTATCGAATATATTCTGATGATTTTTAGCAACTAAAGGAATGCGCCAACCATGCAAACCTTTCAAGATTGGAAATTTAATCGGCAGAAGGTGCTTTTCTCGCTCTAGTGTTGAACCGGCAGCGATAACATCAATATCTTCATTGGCCGCAATCATTTTAAAAACCCTAGTTTTAGGTAATCCCTGATTATTGAATTTAAGATGGTAGTGTTTTTGAGGACTATAACTCAAAGCATGCTCTAATAGCTTAGTAACATAATAGTCAGACTCATGCCCAGGGAAAACAATATCTTGCGCTATAGAACAATGGCTAAACACCATAATAAAGAAGGCTATTGCTTGATTGAATTTAGTCACTAATACTCTTGAACCTCAAGGGTTATTAATAAATCATAACTATAGTACAAGTTTACGTTGTTCAGTCAACCCCATTGCTAGGATAAACGGATCCTCCTTTTGCTTAGCAATAAAATCACTTTTACTGCTCATCTCAAGCCACTGCTGGCTGATCAAACTTTGTGCTACTGCACCACCTAACGTTGAACCTGGACCTAATATAATTAACTTATCAGGGGCATATTCTTTAACAGCTACTTCAATCGCTTTGCTAAAATTATACGGGGCAACAACTTGTGTTTCTAAGGTATAATCATACAAGTCGGCAACATCAGTACTGTGGGGTTGCCAAATTTGTCCTAGACCATCAATCAGAGGGATTTCTGGCTGGTTAAACAAACTTGGTGATAATAACGATTGTGCTTTTTTAGCCGTGTCATTTAATAAAGGGGTATGAAAAGCAGCGTGGTTAAATAAGTTCATTGGATAACGATCTTGTAACACGGGCAATATTTGCTCTAAGGCTTTTAATCCTGCCTTGTTACCGCCAAAAACAGTATAGCCGCCAAGGTTAATAGAAATATGAACGTCACACCCTTCTTGTTTATTAACCTCTACTAACCATTTTTCAATATTCTCAACCACTTGGTTATCAATAGACCAATTTTCATCTGTGATAGGGTAAATCATTTGGCCGCCAACTACGCCATCGGTCATCATCGATCCCATAGTATTGATAAGCTCAACAGCAGCTTCTGGATTTAATGCGCCAGCAACAGCAAGTGCAATATACCAGCCCATTGAATTACCCGTTACCGCAACGATGTCGTATTCATCTTTATCAATACTTTGAAAATCCGCCATAGCGCAGCCATAAATTAACGCTGATGCATTTTCGCCTGCGGTATGTAAACGCATGCTGTATTGCGGCATTGCATCAAGTTCAGAGATGGTCACTTGCCCTTGCTGATTGCGGTAACTATCGATTACCTCTACCAATTCAGGTTTATCGCTGTGTAACCGTTGCAAATAGCCCAGCTCTTCTTTGTTATAGGTACCACGACCAGGACAAATTACTACAGCTCTTTTTTTGGCTTTGCTAGTCGAGTTGGTCTTAGAAAGTACAGAGGTCATTATTTATTCTCCTTATTAACTAAGGCTATTGCGGTGTTAACAATTTCTTGAGTTGATGGCAATACATGGTATGCCGCTGCCCCTAATGGGATAAAGCTGTCTTGTGCGGTTATACGTTTGGTATTTATCATTTTTGACTTATTGTCTGCCTGTGCTTCAACTAACAAAGTCACTAGTGCTTCACTGATGGATCCTGTTTGGCGACACTCATCTACAATTAGAATGTTTTCACATTGCAACGCTTGCTCAATAATGCCTTTTTCATCTAAAGGCGCTAACCAGCGCAGATCAACCACTCGACAGTTTATTCCTTGCTCATTCAGAATTTTTTCCGCTTGACGAGATAAGTAATAACCATTGCCGTACGAGATAATACAAAGTTCGCGACCTTCACCAAAGGTGCTAATTTCCATCACCGAATCAACATTAACTTCGGCTGGCGTGACATAATTTGATGTCCACATGCCATCGCCTTCATCGTGTAAATCTTTGGTCATGTACAGTGCTATAGGTTCTAAAAACACTACTAAACGTTGTTGTTCTCGGGCTAGTTTGACACTTGTTCGCATCATTTCTACCGCATCAGCACCGTTTGAAGGGCATGCCATTATTAGTCCCGGGATATCTCTAAATACAGCGAAAGAGTTATCGTTATGAAAATGACCACCAAAACCTTTTTGATATGCCAAACCAGCAATACGAATAACCATGGCATTACTAAATTGGCCACTGGAGAAAAACGGTAATGTAGCTGCTTCACCACGAATTTGATCTTCTGCATTATGAACATAGGCTAAGAATTGAATCTCAGGAATGGGTAAAAAACCATTATGTGCCATACCAATGGCTAGACCTAAAATAGATTGCTCATCCAGTAAGGTATTAATCACTCGGTTTTTACCAAATCGTTGACTTAATTTAGTCGTCACATTGTAAACACCACCTTTTTTGGCTATGTCTTCACCGCACATGACGATATTTTCATTCTCAGCCATTAAGTCCATCAATGCCCAATTGAGTAACTTAGCACAATGCTGTTTTTTATTAAGATTGTGTTTTTCGTGAGCAAACAGTACTTTCCGCTGCTCTTCGCTTACCATTTCATAATATTGGCCGCTTATTGACTCTGGTAATGTAGGAGGTTCAATACTCGCCATCACTTCTTCAGCATTTTCCAATTTAGCTTTAGTACTCACTTGCTGAGCAACTTGAGAAACTCGTTGCTCGACCTCTTGGTAAATTTTAATGATTTCTTCTTGAGATAAAATATTATTTTCCAGTAATATTCGGGCACTGTGCAACAGGGGATCATTAAACTCAGTGTCTTCAATATCTTTCATCTCACGATAAACGAACTCAGCATCTGAGCCTGCATGACCTAAAATCCGAACGGTTCTCATGTGCAAAAATACTGGCTTACCTTGCCCTCGCGCAAGCTTTTCCGCTTGCTGAGCTTTTTGATAAGTATCCAATAAATTTAGACCATCACAATAGATGTAATTAAGTCCTGCACGGTTTTTATAGTTTGCAGCAATCCAACCATCAGGTGTGGAGGTTGAAATACCGATGCCATTATCTTCACAAATATAAACAATAGGCATGGGAATAGATTGATAAGCTGCCCAAGCTGTCGCATTTAGCGCACCTTGTGTCGTGGAGTGATTTGAAGAAGCGTCACCAAAATTACAGACAATTAAACTGTCTTCAGGCATATTTTTAGATAGCTCATCGCTTAGCGCTAACCTTTTAGCTAACGGCACACTAAACGCAGCTCCCATAGCTTTAGGTAAATGCGAGGCAATGGTACTGGTTTGCGGTGGAATATTTAGTGCTTTAGAGCCTAAAACTTTATGACGACCACCGGAGGTTGGATCATCTTTTGAAGCTGCAAAAGAGAGCAACATATCGTAAATAGGTGTTTGACCAGGTACTTGCTTACTTCGCTGAATCATAAAAGCACCACTGCGATAATGGAGAAAAGCCATATCTGTTGGCCTAAAGGCTTTAGCATATGCGGCATTACCTTCATGTCCAGAGCTACCAATAGTATAAAAGCTTTGCCCCTTTTTTTGCATGATACGTGATTGTAAATCAAGGTGGCGACTGATCACTTGGGTTTCAAATAAATCAACAACTTCGCTAGATGATAAACCAACATCACTTGGCGTTAGCGTAATATTTGATGTTGGTAGAATATTGGCATTAACTGCATTGATAAAATTATCTCTTACCAATTTGTTACGATCTGACATGGTGGCTCCACAAAGGAAAGGTGTAATAAATGCCAAATAGAATTATTAAGTCATTTATTTAATTCAGTTGGCACAAAAACGTCATCCCCCGACATTATTATCGGGGTTTTAAAGAGTGGCTTTAAAGATTCCGTCATCAACTAATTACTTCGAGGATGACGAAAAGGTTGCCAAAATGACGTGATTTTTAACTCAAATCTGATTTATCTCAAATACAAGTTAGTAAAAAGCTTGAATACCCGTTTGTGCTCGACCTAGAATCAGGGCATGCACATCATGAGTGCCTTCATATGTATTCACCGCTTCTAAATTCATCACATGTCGAATAACATGGAATTCATCACTGATACCATTGCCGCCATGCATATCTCGCGCAGTTCGTGCTATATCAAGGGCTTTACCACAAGAGTTACGCTTAATTAATGAAATTGATTCTGGCGCTAACGTGCCCGCATCCATTAAACGGCCAACTTGCAGGCAAGAGAATAAACCTGTGGTGATTTCAGTTTGCATATCAGCAAGTTTTTTCTGAATAAGCTGAGTCGAAGCAAGTGGTTTACCAAATTGCTCACGGTCAAGAGTATATTGACGAGCGGCATGCCAACAGAACTCTGCTGCACCTAATGCTCCCCAAGCGATACCGTAACGTGCTTTATTTAAACAGCCAAATGGACCCGATAAGCCTTTAGCATTTGGCAACATGTTATCGCTTGGTACAAAAACATTGTCCATAACAATTTCGCCAGTGATTGATGCACGTAATGAAAATTTACCTTCAATTTTAGGAGCACTTAATCCTTCCATGCCTTTATCAAGAATAAAACCACGAATGACTCCGTCAAGTTTTGCCCAAACAACAAAAACATCAGCAACAGGTGAGTTGGTGATCCACATTTTAGTCCCTGTTAAACGATAACCTCCATCCACAGCTACTGCTTTGGTTAACATGCTGGCAGGATCTGAACCTGAATTGGGTTCAGTTAAACCAAAACAACCAATATATTCGCCAGTTGCTAACTTAGGTAAATACTTCATTCGCTGCTCTTCGCTGCCATAAGCATAAATAGGATGCATCACTAATGAAGATTGCACACTCATAGCGCTTCGATAACCGCTATCAACTCGCTCGACTTCACGAGCAACCAAACCATAAACTACATAGTTAACGCCTGCACAGCCGTATTTTTCAGGGATCGTAGCACCTAATAAGCCTAAAGCACCTAGCTCTTTCATGATTTCCACATCAAATTTTTCATGACGATTGGCTTCTAAAATGCGCGGCATTAACTTCTCTTGGCAATATTGATGCGCGCTATCACGAATCATTCGTTCTTCTTCAGTTAATAAAGAGTCAAGAGACAAGGGATCTTGCCAATTAAAAGTAGGACGGTTTGCGTTAGACATTATGTGCACCTTCGTTAAGAAAACTATCAATGAAATTAATTATGGCCAAGATAGTATAAAAAACATAGCTAAAGTTAAAATATCAATTACCTTTACTTGCTATAGATTTTACCTATACCTGGGTTTATAATCGAATGATTATTGACATACAAGTAGAGTTAACATGGATTTACGTAGCCTTAAGTATTTTGTTTTTGTTTATGAACAACAAAGTTTCAGTGCAGCCGCTAAATTATGTTTTGTTGCTCAGCCTTCTATATCTTCTTCAGTGGCCCAACTTGAACAAAATTTAAATACCCAGCTTTTTATTCGCTATGCCAGAGGCGTAAAACCAAGCAAGACTGGCGAGCGACTATATCCCTTGGCTAAACAATTACTCGGCCAAGCTGATGCTATTAAAACATTATTTACCGATCAAAGTATCAAACAGCCTTTTTATCTGGGTGTAACAAAGGGTTTGGGCGTTGAACGTATGAGTGCACTACTTAAGGACTTTACGGCCTCACAAAATATGATGGAGCTAACCTTGGTTTCACAAAACCAAACAGCTGATGCTCGCATTATTATCAAAGAAGAGCTTGATGAAAAAGAACATTTTATTTCATTGTGGCAAGAAGACTACAAACTAGCTTTACCCTACAACCACGTTTTATCGTTAAAAGAGAACATTACCTTATCAGATTTAGATGACTTACCTTTTATTCATCGCAACCCGTGCACAGCATGGAATAGCCTGAACGATACATTAACATTAGCAGGGTTTAGTGTTGATATTAGAGCAAAAATACAAACTATCGATTACGCATTAGGGTTAGTTCATGCGGGTTTAGGTTGCGCCCTTGTTCCTGCACATCCAGAGGTGTTAAATAAATCTGAAATTGTCTTTCGTGAAATTAAAGGACTAAAATTAATGCGAGAAATTGTCTTTGCTTACCAACAATCTTCACCTGTTATTGAAAAATTAAAATCCTTGGTCATTAACCACAGACAATAACCATAGACAATAGCAGTCAAAATTTCAGTAAAACAGGCTACTTTAAGGTAATAATGTGCAAATATTAGACTTTATTCTCTTCCCCTACTAGGCTAATGATACGTACTTTAAAAGCAACACAACACGCGGATTTATTAATCTTCTGCAGATTAATTATTTCAATAAAAAGAATAAATCCCAAAAAAATAAAAACGGAGATCGATCATGGATAAAGTTCGTTTACTTGGGCCGTTAATTGCCCTGTTTATTGTCGTAGTCAATAACAACGTAATTGCAGCAGAAGAATTATTAAAAAAGCAAAATTCCAGCGCTGAAAGTATAGAGCCAGAAGTGTCGATAGCAAATAAACTGTTTTCTGCCAGTGACTTTTATCAAACAACTTCAATATTTGGCTCCTCGGTAAGTCATGATGGCACTATGGTTCTAGTGAGTAGTGATAAGTCCGGCATCTATAACCTTTATCAATACCCATTAGATGGTAGTGAACCAGCACAACTTAGCGACTCAAAAAACAGCAGTATTTTCGCCCAAAGTTGGTTTCCAAATGATGGCCGACTTTTGTATTCAGCAGACCAAGCAGGCAACGAGTTAAATCATATTTATGTTCGAGAAGTTAATGGTGAAACTAAGGATTTAACACCTACAGTTATACCAGAAGGAAAACTAAAAGCTTCTTTTTTATCATGGCTGGAAGACAACAGTGCATTTTTCATTATGACCAATGAAAGAGACAACAAAAGCTTTGATCTATATCGATACGCCACTGACGGTTATCAACGTGAATTGGTTTATAAAAATACTAATAGCTACTCGATTGGTCGAGTAAGCCCTGACGGAAAATGGCTAAGTTTAAGTCATTCAGTGTCAAATTCTGACTCCAATATTTATTTAGTTGATCTCACCAGTGGGGATAAAGCTCCCAAACTTATCACTGAACATCAAGGCAATGTCAGTTATCGTTCGTACACTTTTAGCCCCGACAGCCAACAACTTATTTATTCGAGTAATGAAAAAAGTGAGTTTTCTCAAGCATGGCGCTTCGATATTGCCACGGACAAACATTCAGTTTTTTATGCAACCAATTGGGATGTCTCTTTTGTAAGTTATTCTAAAGATGGCCATTACTGCGTTGTTGGCACCAATCAAAATGCAAAAACAAAAGTAAAAGTCATTAATTTAGCGAGTAAAAAACGCTTCAAAATGCCAGCAATGCCTAAAGGCACTATAAGAGGAATTAACTTTTCTTCTGACTCAAGTTCAATGATATTTTACATTAATGCAGATAATTCCCCGTCAAATTTATACAGTTATAAAATTGGTGATGACAGTATTAAGCAGCTAAGCAATAGCCTAAGCCCAGAAATGTCGGTTGACGATCTTGTAATCAGCAAAGTAAAACACTTTAAAAGCTTTGACCAATTAAAAATCCCCGGACTATTATACCGGCCCAAAGTGGCGAGTAATATCAACAAAGTTCCGGCCTTAATTTGGGTGCATGGCGGCCCAGGCGGGCAATCAACCCGAGTATACCGTGCTGCCATTCAGCATCTAGTCAATCAAGGATATGCTGTTTTTGCCGTCAATAACCGAGGTTCATCGGGTTATGGTAAAACCTTTTTTCATTTAGATGACAAAAAACATGGTGAAGATGATTTACAAGATATTGTTTATGGGAAAAAACATTTACAAACCCTTGATTGGATTGACAGTAAAAGAATAGGAATTATCGGTGGAAGTTATGGCGGCTATATGACCATGGCTGCCTTGGCATTTACTGATGAATTTAAAGTAGGCATTGATATTTTTGGTGTCACTAATTGGCAACGTACTTTAACAAGTATTCCACCGTGGTGGGAAAGTTTTAGGAAATCGTTATATGATGAAATGGGCGATCCAGCAACCGATGGTGAGCGTCACAAACGTATTTCACCACTGTTTCACGCGCAAAACATTAAAAGCCCAGTATTAATTGTACAAGGCGCAAATGATCCTAGAGTACTACAAGTTGAAAGTGACGAAATGGTCAGTGAAATTCGCAAAAACAATGTTCCTGTTGAATATGTACTATTTAGTGATGAAGGTCATGGTTTTACTAAAAAGGTCAATCGCATTAAAGCCTCTGATGCCTATTTAGCCTTTTTGCAAAAGTATTTATAAAGCCCTTCCATTAAACTTTAACCAGTCAAGGTAAACTATTTAACATGCAGTGTTTTACCTTGACTATTCAATAATCTAACCTCAATATCTACTGATAAAACTGACTTAAATTTAATAATATTGAGACCTTCCATGAATGAGTTTTACCCAGAAATTACTCCTTTTAATAATTTTTTATTGGATGTTGATGGTCGACATCAAATCTACGTAGAGCAATGTGGCAACCCTGATGGCCAGCCGGTGCTATTTATCCATGGGGGTCCGGGCGGTGGTTGCTCGACCAACGATCGCCGTTTTTTTGATCCACAAAAATATCACATTATTTTATTTGATCAACGTGGCTGTGGGCGCTCGTTGCCACACGGTTGTTTAGAGAATAATACAACCTCATTTTTAGTTGAAGATATAGAAAAAATTCGTCAACAGCTCAACATTAATAGCTGGCATGTATTTGGTGGCTCTTGGGGCTCAACTTTGGCGCTAGTTTATGCACAAACCTATCCAAATAATGTTAACAGTTTAGTACTGCGCGGCATTTTTCTTGCCCGCGACATTGATACTAATTGGACATTTTCTGGCGGCGGTGCAACTCGTATTTTCCCAGACTATTGGCAAGAATATATTTCAGCCCTACCTGAAGATAAAAAAGATGGCGGTGTGCAAGCCGCTTACGACATTATGACAGGTGATGATAAAGCTCTCGCAATGCAAGTTGCTAAGGCTTGGAGTGTTTGGGAAATTCGATGTTGTACTTTAGTGCCTGATCAAGCATTTGTAGATGCCGCAACAGGCGATGACTCTGCTTGGACCTTAGCTCGACACGAAGCACATTTTATGGTGAATGATTGTTTTTTAACTGACAATCAAATCCTAAAAAATAGCGATAAAATTAAAGATATTCCAACCACCATAGTACATGGTCGTTATGATATTGTTTGTCCATTTGATAACGCTTGGTTATTACACCAGCAATTGCCAAACTCTACCTTAGTTGCCAGCGAAGCATCGGGCCACGCATCAGTTGAGACAAATACCAAACATCATTTAATCGCTGCTACTCAGAAAATGTTAACCCTATCGCAAGTAAACTAATTAACCAGTAACAATCTCTTATTCCGGCGCACACTGCGCTGGAATATATCAACTAACTCAGTATTATTAATTATGCCCTTTTAACATGTATTGTTCTTGAACACTTTTTCCCAAAGCGGTTATAGACCAAATTTCACCATTTCTCCCATCGCCATTTTTTGTAAAGCCTTTACTCATAAGGCTATGTAGGTAGTCGGTTATCTCTGATTTACTAATGCCTGTTTCACCTGAAATGGTACTTGCGTACCTCCATGTGTACCCCTGTTTTAATAAACAAACCAGTATACAGTTTTCATCGTGAGTTAAATTACCCAGAGCCTTTGCTTCTTCTTTTTGCTCAACCGTTGGCTCGGTTTGATTTTCTAACATCGTATGAACCATGTTCATTTCAGCTTCAAAACCAGCCCCTTTAAATTTAGATATTTTATCAATATTTGTAAACGCTAAACCAATAGCCCCCGCCAATATGGCTAAGCCCATTTCAGCAGCAAGTGACATAAAGCCATAGATAGCACTGATTACAAGTAGCATAGTAAATGATGCAATTTGAAATGTTAATTTGATAGCAAATTCCTTTTATAAAATGCCTAACCAATAGGCCGAAAATAGTTAACTGAAATATATGGCTTGTTTAGTTTAATACCCTGATTTGATTTAGTTGTGTAACATTAATATGCGTCTGGTAATAATACTTATTAGTCATCCTGCCTCTTGAAATAAAATCAATTCTTATGCGCTTTGCCTCGCCGCTTACTTCTATATATTTATCAACAAAATAAGTATCCGGACTAGCGCCATACCTATGGGTAAACTCAGAGACTACACCGGGTGCAAGTGCAATCGTGATAGCCCTTCTGTCTCTGTAGTCCACTTCAGTATTCAAAAAGACTTCACCTCTTTTAACTCCTGAGGCTTTAATTTGAAACTTAAAAGTTCCACGCACCCCATTTGGAGCATTTTCTTCTGTCAAAGCGATTAAACTCATAGTATCAGAGATGCTAATGCTTGGTATTAAACTACATGCATTGAGTACTAGGGTAGATATTAATATAAAATATTTCATGTGATGACTTCCTTGTTGGAATGCTAACCCCATACGAAGCGAGCAAAAAATACGGGCTAAAATATTGAACAAAACCAGCTGTTATTTGTCCATTACTAAGTGCCATGTAGATTTGTTTTTTATGATTCATGCTTACTAAAATAAAAGATAACAGTACCTTCTTCAGCATCGGAACTTACCTTTAATGAGCTGTGCTTAACCCCAATTTCATCTAATGCAAAAAGAACTAATACAGATTGATGAAATGTATCTTCCTGCTCCTTAGGCATTCTCACCTCACATGTAGAAGAACGACACTCAACATTTTCTAATGTAAACTTTTCCAAAAGTTCACTCGTTTGGAAAGCGTCATTAACAGCGTTTTCCATTACTGCAGCCCACTGGTAATCTATTTCTTGGTATTCAAAGGGGATTACTTGGGTATTTTTACTAAGCTGGATTGCGTCAACTTCAGTTATAGCTGATTGCTGAACTTCAATTAAGTGATTTTCGACGTTAATATTAGCAAGTTCCGCTTTATCATTAACGTCGTTATGAGGGGAGGTGATAGAATTATCAGAAATGACATTGATTGGAGTAATACTATTTTCTGGGGATGTTAAACTTTCAGATAATTTTAATTGTAATACACCATTTTCCTCAACTACTTTTTGATACTGAAAAAATACAACAGCTATTACAAGTAATAGTAGAATAATAAAAGGTAATTGCATTACTCTTAGCTTTTCCATGCTTTCATTCCTATGAAATTAATATAATTCAAAATTTCGATATTCCCCAATAAGTCTTACGGTTGACTAACTGTAGAGGCAAGTCAGTAATATCCCATAATTAAAAATCTTTATAAACAATAAGTTGCTAACTTCTATCAAAGCTTGGCTATAACTTGAGAAAAATCTCATTACAACAGGGACTTTTGAGGAAAGTTATAAAGCTCCCCCAGATAAAGCAAAGCATCATTACCCATGATATCAACAAGTTAGTCTTGTGATAAAAATGTGATATTCATGTGACATTTTCACAATATTTCTCCTTCATACTTGTTTCAACTTAGTTAACTCTAATTATTAAAACAAGGAAAGCACTATGAAAATCAAACCACTCATTAGCACAATAACACTTGTTGCAGCAAGCGCATCAACTATGGCTCAAGACTTAGATATTACTGTTACCAACCTAAGCCAAGGGCTTTATTTCACCCCTATTTTAACCGCTGCTCATACTAGCGATAGTTCAATTTTTTCAGTTGCCAGCGCAGCAAGTTCAGAATTACAAGCAATGGCTGAGGGCGGCGATATTTCAGGCCTAGTGAGTATGTTATCTAACGCCAACGCTAACGCCAGTGAAAACCCTGCCAGTGGTCTATTAGCGCCAGCAATGTCTACCAGTTATATGATAAGTAATGATAGTGACAATACTAAACTCTCACTAACGGCGATGATTCTACCTTCAAATGATGGTTTTGTTGGCTTAGACAGTTGGACTATTCCAACAGAAGCAGGCACTTACACTATTATGCTCAATGCCTATGACGCAGGTACTGAAGCAAATGATGAATTATTAATTGATGGCGGCGGAGCACCTGGTACTGCCGGCATTCCAGCAGCTCCAGGAGGAAGTGGTGGTAGCGGTGGTAGCGGTGTTACTGACAGTGAAACTAACATGATGGTACATATTCACCGTGGCACACTAGGTGACGATGACGCTATGGCGGGAAAAAGTGATTTAGACAATCGTGTACATCGTTGGTTAAACCCTGTTGCAAAATTAACTGTTGTTGTTAAATAAGGAGGCATTATGTCGATTTTACCCACAATTAATATTAAAAATAGTCGCAATAAATTACGTAATATTGCTTTACCGGTGTTATTAATTTCTGTTCTCGGTGCCTGTAATGATAGCAATAATAGTACACCAACTGTTATGCCTGAGCCTGAGCCAATGGAATATAGTTATCAAGTAACGGTAACAAATTTAACTTATGCTCAACCACTCTCTCCAATCACCGCTGTTTTACATGGCGATGAAAAAATGTGGAGCGTTGGCGAAAGTGCTTCAAGCGCATTGGAGAAATTAGCTGAGTCTGGTGATAATTCTGACTTTATTGCTCAGACTAGTATTATCACTTCAATGGCTGATGACGGGGTATTAATGCCGGGATTGTCATCAAGTATTACGGTTAGTACAACAGAGGCTAATGCTACACATTTATCAGTAACTACCATGTTAGTGAATACAAATGACGCTTTTTCCGGTCTTACTGGTTTGGAATTATCAAACTTTGAAGTTGATCAGAAAATGTCTTGGAATTTAAATGTCTATGATGCAGGCACAGAGGCAAATTCTGAAACGGCTGGCACAATTCCCGGACCTGCTGATGGTGGTGCTGGTTTTGATATAGTGCGTGATGATGTTGATGTAGTAACTTTTCACCCTGGAGTCGTTAGTCAAGATGATGGCTTAACTAACTCGGTACTAACACAAGCACATAGGTTTGATAACCCTGCAATTAAGTTAACCATTACTCGGTTGAAGTAATGTATCTACGTTGTGCTGCAAGATTAAATTTTTGAGCACAACGGATATATCCAGAGTGGTTAATTAACAGTAAATGCAGCCAAGCAAGTTGGGCACTTATTGATAGCTAAGGATAAGTGTTCAATATACTTAGTTGCTCAAACTTGTGGTTTCCCCCTATATGAATAGTATAAAAACGAATAACGAAGTACTCATTAAAGACAGTGTATTAATTGTTGAAGACGAGCAGGATATTGCCACCTTGATACAAGTACATTTAACAGAATTAGATCTTAATGCTGAGATTTGTGGTGACGGTAAACAGGCATTAACAAAAGCAATATCACAAGATTACCAACTCATTATTCTTGATGTGATGTTACCAAGTATCAACGGTTTAGATATATGTAGAGAAGTTAGAGCAGCTAAACCATTGCAGTCAATTTTAATGTTAACGTCAAGAACTTCAGAAACTGATCGTGTTTTAGGATTAGAGCTTGGTGCTGATGATTACATGACCAAACCATTTAGTATTCGAGAGTTACAAGCTAGGGTTCGAAGCCAGCTAAGGCGTGTGCACTGCATTGCACAAACCGCTCAGGCAGTCGCTTTATCAACAAGTTCATCAAAAGAAGATGAGCAGAGAAATGCCACCTGTATTGGCCAACTAATGATAGACCATAGGTATCACCAAGTAAGTCATAAACAACAAATTATCGAACTAACTTCAACTGAGTTCGAATTATTAAGCTTTTTAGGTAAGCACCCTGACCAAGTATTTTCACGAAGTCAATTACTTGATTCAGTATGGGGCTATCATCACAGCGGTTACGAACACACGGTAAATTCTCATATTAACCGCTTAAGAAATAAACTTGAACAAAACAGCGCTCAACCTCAAATTATTCAAACAGTATGGGGCGTTGGTTATAAACTAAACTCTAGTGGAGTACTTTAATGTC
>Ga0209707_1001007_pt1 | contig 16236 bp, 11 predicted proteins | sample EN4Hudsemesocosm_FD_184630 | JGI IMG/M metagenome (GOLD analysis project Ga0209707, IMG submission 184630) | Methane-oxidizing microbial communities from mesocosms in the Hudson Canyon - EN4B Hudson Canyon (SPAdes) (version 2) | ecosystem: Environmental > Aquatic > Marine > Cold seeps | place... | reverse complement strand
ACCAAATTTCATTGGCCGCACTTATTATCTCCTTGGGCTTATTAGTAGATAGTGCCATAGTAATGAGTGAATCTATTTTGGTCATGATGCAAAAAGGTAAAAGTGCCTTTGAAGCATCACTGTCCAGTGCCAAAGAGCTAAAAGTACCGTTGCTTACTTCTTCACTGACTACAGCTGCGGCATTCTTGCCTATCTTTTTAGCCAAATCAAATGCAGGAGAATATACCAATGCTATTTTTAAAGTGGTTTCTTTAACGCTACTTTCATCATGGGTATTAGCACTTACTTTAACACCCGTATTATGTATGTACTTTATGAAAAAAGGTTCAAAGCCTCATGGTTTTGACAACATCGGATACAGAATTTATAAAAGTATTTTAAATTTTCTATTGGGAAATCGAGTCTTGTCAGTTGTGTTAGTGATGGGACTGTTTATCTTCACAATGAGTTTGTTTAAATATGTACCAAAACTGTTTTTCCCACCAGCTGATCAACCCAGTTTTACCATTGAATTACGAATGCCTGTAGGTACTGCAATTGAGACTACCTCTAAAAATCTACAGCAAGTTGAAAACTATATACGAGACAAGTTCATTAAAAAAGAAAAAAGTGTAACAAACTTTGCCTCATTTATAGGGGAGGGAGCTCCACGGTTTTGGATATCTTATTCAAAAGAGCTTTCAAGCCCTGAGTTTGCTGTTTTATTGGTCAATACCACAGATTTACTTGCCAATAAACAAGTGATGAAAAAAGTAGAGCAGTATTGTTTTGACAACTTTCCTGATATGCAAATATCTGCAAAACCACTTGCAAATGGGCCTCCTGTTAAAAAACCAGTGGAGATAAGAGTAAGTGGTAAAAATATTGAAAAGCTGTTTGAAATTTCAAATGAAATCAAACAAAAACTTTCAAGTTATCATGGTGTAAAAAACATCTCTGATGATTGGGGTCTAAAAAACAAAAAGCTTAAAGTCAATATCAATGAAGCCAAAGCATTAAGAGCGGGTATTTCAAACGAAGACATTGCTATTTCTTTGCAAACTGCATTAAGTGGATATGAGATAACAACATTTAGAAAAGAGGATAAGTTAATTCCAATAGTGTTACGTTCAAATGATAATATACGTGACAATATAAATGCTTTAGAGGGAATCAATGTTTATTCTCAAAGCAGTGGAAAAAACATACCTCTTTCACAAGTGGCAGATGTGAATGTAGTATATGAAGAGTCTAAAATCATCAAAAGAGACCGCCTTAAAACAGTAACTATCTCTTCTGAGATTTCAAAAGATGCCAATGCATTAGATATTTTTGCACAGATAAAACCATGGCTTGATGAATATTCAAATGAATTCGACTTGGGTTATTATTATGAGTTTGGAGGAGAGTATGAAGCAACAGGTAAATCACAAAAATCAATTGCAGTAAATCTTCCTGTAACTGGAATGATTATACTTTTATTAATGGTGGCACAGTTTAATTCCATTAAAAAACCTATTATTATTCTGGCAACCATTCCTTTAGGACTTATTGGTGTTGTGTATGGTTTGCTTATTGCAAAATCTTACTTTGGATTTATGACCTTACTTGGAATAATATCTTTATCGGGAATTGTAATAAACAATGCCATTGTTTTAATTGAACGAATAAAAATAGAGTTTGATACGGGAACTATGAGTCACTACGAAGCCATCATACTTGCAAGTTTAAGTAGATTTAGACCCATTTTATTAACTACCCTTACTACCATTCTAGGATTGGTTCCGCTGTATTTAAGTGGTGGACCTATGTGGGAACCTATGGCAGTTTCTATTATATTTGGATTGATGTTTGCAACGGTGTTAACCTTGGGATTTATTCCTGTATTATATGCTCTGTTTTTTGGAGTACGAAAGTAAAAGAATTTAATTCTTTTACTTCAAAAGCAATAAAAGTATTGGAGTATTAACCATCTTTTTTTAATAGTTTTGATATATTAAGCCTACGAAAAAAGGTTTTAAATGATTGACTATTCAAAAAAGATAACACTACATAGAGAACTCTATCCACTAAATAACTTAGACTTTTCAATAGAGAGCGACAGAGGAAGAATAATCTCAGCTCCTTCTTTACGAAGACTACAAAAGAAAACACAAGTATTTCCTTTGGAGTTAAATGCAGCAGTAAGGAGTAGACTAACTCACTCCCTCGAAGTAGCACAAAATGCACGATATATTGCTAAAACAATTTTAAAAAAAAGTAACAGTAAATTTGGCTTAGATGAGTTACGTGATGCCTTTATCTCCACTGCTGAAATGACCAGTTTATTACATGATATTGGGAACCCTCCCTTTGGACACTTTGCAGAAGTGGCACTGAATGATTGGATGAGTAAAACAGGTGTGAAGATACTTGATGAACTTGTTGATGTCTGCCCTGAAAATGAAGCCTTTAAAAGTATGTTGGTACGAGATATTTGTAACTTTGATGGAAATGCACAAGCCATACGAGTAGTAACAAAACTGCAAAGACTTAATCTTTCCTATACTCAAATAGCTTCTATTTTAAAATATACACGTGCAGCATATGAAAAAAAACCTGAAAAAAGTGAACCTCAATCTTACTTGAAAAAGAAACCAGGTTATTATTATTCTGAAAAAGAAATTGTTGAAAAAATAAGTGACAGTTTACAAATGAAAAAGGGGTGTAGGTTTCCCCTGACATACATCATGGAAGCAGCCGATGATATCTCTTATTTAAATGCAGATATTGAAGATGCAGTGGATAAAGGAATACTTACATTTGAAGATGTGTATACTTTGATAAAAAAAGAGTGTGAAAAGATGGGGGAAACCTATCTTTTTGACTTGGTTGAAAAGTTTTATAAAAAAGCCAAAAGTAATGAAGATGAACCCTATCAGTTTAATCTTTTTTTAACGCTCACACGAGCCAGTCTAACCCATGCACTTGTTACTCATGTATCTGAGGTATATTTAGATAATCATGAAGCTATATTTAATGGAGAATTTAATTATGCTTTATTGGAGTTTGATAAAGAAAGCAAATATACAAAAGCAGTGCAAGTTTTACAAAATATCTCAATAGCCAATATATACAATAACAAAGATATACGAACATTAGAGCTTAAAGGCTATAAAATATTAACAGGTTTACTGGACAGTTATACACCACTGTTAGAACTTGAAAGTGAGCAGTTTTCAAAACTTGTAAACAATGAAAGAATTGATTGTTATATTTCTACAAGACTCATACAAAGGCTCTCTGCTAAACATATCGTTGCGTATAAAAACAGTGTTGAAAAACTTCAGGTAGAAAACAGTGAAAAATACAAACTTGAAGAGTGGTATTATAGAAGTAGATTGATTATTGATTATATTACGGGAATGACGGATGATTTTGCACTGGAAGAGTATAGAACTCTTTCAGCTATTAAGTAAAAAAGCCTTCGATAGAAGGCTTTTAATTATTTTGCTAATTTCTCACAAATTAGAGATTTAAGACCTTCATTGTATCCACATCTTAAACCACACTTATAATCACCTCTATCGGTTATGTTAAGTGATGCAAGCTTATCAGTAGTGGCTTTTCTACATTGCTCAAGTGAGGGGAATTGCCCAATCTCCATACTTCTCTTTTTATTCGTTTTATCGGGGTAAATCCAAGCAGTCCATACTTCTGCTCCTCTTTCTGTAAAACATCCTGCAAACAACAAGGTAACACCTGCTAGTAGTACTATATTTTTAAACATCTCTCACTCTTTTATTGTAATTTTAATGATTCTAATATAAAGAATCTTTTATAGTGTTAAAATCATTTTCTTTACCAATTGTTTATTTCCAAAATTCTCAATTATGGGTCTAAAGTTAACAAGTATTGTCTTTTTTCTCATTGAGTCTAATATTTTTTCAAGGGATTCATTCTCTAATTCAAAGGGGGTTTCTTCAAAAATAGTGGAGTTTTTAAAATTGGCTTGAAAAACTCTTGCTAATCCTACATTGGTTTGAGTATTAAATTCGATGACTTCTATTTGTGCTTGATAGACATCATTTAAGTGCTGTTCTTTTATTTTTGTAAATATATCTATACCTTTGAAAATAAAATCAACACTTTCTTCTTTCATCAGTTTTTTTTCATTGAGTTTTATATAGTTCAGTTCTTTGTTGAGTATTTTTAAATTGAGTTCTTTTATATCTTCCAGTGTATTATGGATGATTTTGTAAATGTGGTTTTCAATTGTATATTGTTTGTTGTTTTTATTCACCACAATTACATCCGCTCTAGAAGACTCTGTATTAGTGATTTTTAATGGCTCGGATGCTTCGAAGTTTTGCCCCAGTTGTTTGAGTGTTTCTATTACTATATTAGCAATATTCCAGATTTGCATTTGTCGATTAAGTAACAAAGGGGGAAGCTTCATTCCAAAATCAAGATTGAGATTGAGATTTAAATGGTTTTCTTCAATTTTCCCCAGACTGATATTAAAGTTGTTTTTTAAAAGTTTACTGGTATTGGTGGCATTAAAAGTATGTCTGAGAATATTTGATATTTTATTGGTAAAAAAATTAATGTCTCTTAAATCAATGTTTTTATGGAAAATATTACCTTGTAGTTCAACATAACCGTGAATCTCACTTCCTGAGGTTACTTCATCTTGAGTCTCTAAAGTAAGCGTATTTAATAAACCCTCATCTTGAGGTTTATTAATGACAAACTCATTGTTATAGGCATCAATAACTTTTTTTTCTTTCATTGGCTCTGAAGTGGTTTTTTCTTGTAGTTCATTTTTTTTATTAGCGGTATGCTCCAGGAGTGTACCCTCTAAATCTGCTTTATCAAAAATAGTATCTGATAATGTGACTTCTTTTAAATAGGCATTTTTTAAATAAGCATTGGTGAAATTGGTATTGGTGAGATTTGCTTTAAAAAAGTCAGCTTCATTTAGATTGGCATGGGATAAGTTCGCTTGTGTTAAGTCTGCACCAATAAGGTTTGCCTCGAATAAGTTAGCACTGCTTAATACGGCATTATGTAAGTTGGCACTTCCCAGTTTAACACCACTTAAATAGATACCTTGTAGGTTAAGCCCTTCTAAGTTGGCTTCTATTAAATTTATGGGTTCTTCATGTTGGCTTTTGTATGCAAAGGTACTCCATAAATCTTTCCCTTCATTTCCATTAGCAAAACACCATTTTAAAAAAATTTCATTTTCTTTGGAGTTATTTGTTGTAGGGTAGGGGATGCTTTTTTTCTCTATTGACATTTGAATCCTAAATGATGTGAAGTGAATAAATATTTGATAACTTCACACTCTTGTAACATTGTAGAAAAAATTACCCTAAAAGTCAAAAAAATTATCTATCTTTGGTTATAATGCCCCTTTAAATTTAAGGATATTATATGAGTGATACAAAAGCAAAAATCGGAATTATAACGGCAAGTGATAGAGCCAGTAAAGGTATTTATGAAGATTTATCGGGTAAAGCTATTATTGATACATTAAATGATTATTTAACTTCTCCTTGGGAACCAGTTTACAAATGTATAGAAGATGATCAAATTACCATTGAAGAAGCCATGATAGAATTAGTGGATAAAGAAAAATGTTCCTTAGTAGTTACTACTGGGGGAACAGGTCCTTCAAGAAGAGATGTGACTCCAGAAGCTACTGAAAATGTATGTGATAGAATGATGCCAGGATTTGGAGAGTTAATGAGAGCTGAGTCACTTAAATTTGTTCCAACGGCTATTCTTTCAAGACAAACAGCAGGATTAAGAGGAAGTTCACTTATTGTTAATCTTCCGGGGAAACCAAAATCAATCAGAGAGTGTTTGGATGCAGTTTTTCCTGCTATTCCTTATTGTATTGATTTGATGGAAGGACCATTTTTAGAGTGTAATGAAGAAGTGATTAAACCTTTTCGTCCAAAGAAAAAGTAAAAAGAATTCATGAGTGAATAGACTCACTCATGAATTTGACTGAAAAATATTTATCCAATAATGGCAGACATATATCCCACAACACTACTATCATCATTGGAAATATCATAACTGGTTCTATAGTCTAAAACCTCACTTTTCAGTGAAAACTCATTGGCTGTTTTAATAATAGCTTGAACTCCTGTTCTTCCGCAAGCTTCAGTACCTTTATTCCATATATCCAAACTTAAGTTCTTGATTGCCTCTAAGGCTATGTTATCTAAGTAGTTTGCTTTTTGTAAATCATAAAAGTGACTTAAATCAGTACTGATTACCAATAAGGTATCTTCACTGTTTTTTAGTATATATGAGAGAAGTTCTGAAATTTTATCTTTTGAAATATCACTGTAAACAATCTCCACAACCTCACTATTTGGCAAGTAGTATTGAATAAAAGGCATTTGAGTTTCTGTTGAGTGTTCACAATGTACTTGTTCGTTAAACTCAAGGAAATCAAACTCACCTTGTAAATGTTTCGCAAAAGATTTGTCTATTTTAAGATTAGCACAAGGGGATTGAAACTCATCAAAGAGTGAAATGCTAGCACCCTCAAAAGAGAACTTGTGGGATGGCCCAATAACAACAACTCTTTTTGCTTGGATATTTTTCACTAATGAGTAAGCAACATTTGCAGTAAATCCACTGTACACATATCCCGCGTGGGGAACTATGATTGCTTTTGGGGTGAAATTTATTGTTGCATTAAAATCTGAATTCTCTAATACCTTATTGAAGTATTTAAATTGTTCCTTTAGCTCTTCACATTTGTTTGCGTAAAAAGTCCCTGCAACGGCTGTTTGTCTTATCATTTGAATACTCCATCGAGTTTTTCGTGGCACATGGGGCACTCTTGTGGATTAACTCTGGTATCTTTGGTGGTAAGATAGGTACTTCTATTTATAACTTCATGTCCGCAAGTAGTACAAATGGTGGGATTCTCTTGACCTGCATTACCAATATAAACATATTTGAGACCTGCATTTTTTCCAATGTTGTAGGCTCTTTTTAAGGTCTCAAGTGGAGTGACATGAATATCCAGCTGTTTATAATCAGGATGAAAAGCACTGATATGCCACGGAATTTTTACGCTCACACTTGCAATGAATTCAGCTATTTTTGCCAACTCTTCACTGCTGTCGTTTTTTGTAGGTATGATAAGTGTGGTGATTTCTAGCCAAATACCTTTGTCGTAAACCCTTTGGATGTTTTCAAGCAGCTTAGGTAGATTGCCTTTTAGAACTTTTTTATAATACTTTTCATCAAAAGATTTTAAGTCAATATTAATTGCATCAATGATTCCCGGCATATCATCGATTACTTCTTTTGACTCAAAACCATTACTGACATAAACAGTTTTAAGACCTTCTTCATGTGCTTCAAGGGAAATATCTCTGGCATAGGGGTAAAAAATGGTGGGTTCATTGTAGGTAAATGCTATTGCCTTACAGTCATTTTTAAGTGCTAAGTCTATTATTTCTCCAGGAGTTACAAAGGTGCTCTTATCGATGTTGTGTTCTTGTGAGATGCCGTGGTTTTGACAAAAAGGGCAGGTGAAATTACACCCTACTGTACCTATTGATAGTATTTTGCTGCTGGGTAAAAAGTGGTAGAGTGGTTTTTTTTCAATGGGGTCAATATGTATAACACTGGGATATCCATAAACCAGACATTCAATTTTACCATTGACGTTTTTATTTACACCGCAAATACCTGTCTGCCCTTCTTTTAGTTTACAATAGTGTTGACATAATAAACATGTTTGTTTTTGCTCATTGAAGGCTTTGTGAAATGTCATTTTTTTATCTTTTTGACTTGATATTTATAAATGAGGGGATGTGATTTCATGATACTTATATCCAATCCTGCTTTTAAACACAAGTGGGAAAAGAATGATTCGAAGTCTTTAAGCTCTTCCCAAACTTGTGGTAAAAAAGTGGACTGGTAGTGTTGAAACTTTAATACTATTCCGTCCTCTCCTATCTCCACTTGTGATTCTAAATCTTCTAAATCTTCGTAGTTTATTAAATGAGGTTCTGATAATAAGGATACTTCAATATCTAAAGTATCAAACTCTTCTTTACTTAAAGGGCTAAATCTTGGGTCTTCAAATGCAGCAGCAATTGAATTAGATACCAAGTCATCATATAAACTTCTATGAGCAACCAAGGAACCAATGCAACCCCTCAATTGTCCTTTTATTTTTAGTGTAACGAAAGTAGCTGTATTATTTGAAAATTCTGGAATATTTTGAATGAAATCCGGTTTATCTAAAACTTTGTCTTTTAGCAGTTTTGTTTTTATGGCTTCATGGGCAAGATTGAGAATCTCATTTTCCATAATATCCCCTTAGATGGTCTTATCTTATTTATTGTACCTTTTTTTAATAAAAAATCAATTCAATTTTTAAGACTAATTTCTTTTGTGCGATTTAATCATTTTGTAGGTATAATTCCATAATTTTAGTGTAATAAAAAGCATAAATTACATGATTTAAGAAGGAATTCATACGTATATGAAAGATATATTTAAAAAACTAGACCTAGTCGACTATCTTGAGACATTTTCAAAACTTTTTTCCAGAGAAAAACCCATCACTTTAGAAGGTGATATTAATTTACATCATCGAATGATAAAAGAGCTTTCTTCTTTTGATTTTGTTGCACCTCAAAAAATTGAAATTTTAGACACAGCTTTGCTGCATCTTCAAAAACAGGGAATTCTAAAAATATATGACATCTTTGAGTTTATAAAAATCATTCGATATTTTTTATATCTTAGAAAATTCAATTTTGGCAGTAATGTTAAAGAGGGAAAAGTAAAAGAGTGGTTGGATAAAATTGATATTCCCGCAGAAATCATGGAAGTTGAAAAATATTTTTCTGCTAAGGGTGAGTTAAAAGAGGGTGTTAGTGAAGAATTTGATTCTGTTAAAACAGCCATATATAAAAATAAAGAGTCTATCAAACAGTCTTTGTACAAACTTATTAACAACACAAAACTGAGAGCTTATCTCGTAGATTCTCAAGTACACTTGGTAAATGGAGAAGAGACTCTGTTAGTACGTGGTGGATTTAATCATGTGATAAAAGCATCAGTGGTGAACAGAAGTAATTCTGGGTTCTTCTATATCTTGCCACACAGTGTTTCAACTCTAAAACAACAACAATCGGATTTGAAAAATAAACAAGAAGAAATTCTTCTAAAACTCTCTAAGGAAATATCTTCAACTTTTGCAAAGTCGTTGATGTTTTTAAAGTTTATCAATAAAGAATTTGATCGATTTGACCACTACCAGGCAAGATTGTTTTTTGCAAAACAAGGGGACAAAAACTTTATTCTTCCCAATAAAAAAGAACAGAATAAACTGGTTGATTTTGTACATCCCGCACTTCATGGTGGAAAACCAATCAGTGTTGACTTTAGTAAATCAGTTGTAATGATTACTGGGGTAAACGCAGGGGGTAAAACTATGATGTTAAAGTCAATTTTGTCTGCTGTGCTTTTATCAAAACATCTTGTTCCTTATACTGCCCATGCAAGTACAACTGTTGGTAACTACAAAAGTATAGCAGCAGTTCTAGATGATCCTCAAAGTGTTAAAAATGACATCTCGACATTTGCAGGACGAATGGTAGAATTTTCGCATTTATTTACTAAAAAGAATGTTATTGTGGGAGTAGATGAAATTGAGTTGGGTACTGATTCAGATGAAGCAGCATCGCTGTTTAAGGTTATCATAGAAGAGTTAATTAAAAGAGACATCAAAATTATTATTACTACTCACCATAAAAGATTGGCTGCCTTGATGGCTGCTAATGACCATGTTGAGTTAATCGCAGCTATTTACGACGAAGCGAATCAAAAACCAACCTATGGTTTTTTACAAGGTACTATTGGAAAGTCATATGCCTTTGAAACAGCGCAACGTTACGGTATTCCTAAAAATGTAGTGAGTAAAGCCAAAGAAGTTTATGGTGATGACCAAGATAAGCTAAATGAATTGATTGAAAGAAGTAGTCAATTAGAACGTGAATATTTAACTAAAATAGATGTGTTAAATAATGAAATTGAACTACACAAAAAACTCAATAGAAACTTATCTGAGAAAAAAGACAGCCTTGATGAACACATCTATGAAGAGAAATCAAAACTCCATAAAGAGTACAGCAGTGCAACAACAGATGCGAGAGAAGCGATAAAAGCAAAAATATCACAAGAATCACACAGACTTCTCAATAAAGCACACGTAAAAGTAAAATCAATTCAGACTAAAAAAGTACAAGAACCTGTGGCTTTAACTGTGGGAGATAGAGTAAAATACAAGTCGGCAAAAGGTGAGATTTTATCCATAAAAGGTAAAAAAGCCTTCATTGAAAATGACGGAGGAATGAAACTTCAAGTGAATTTATCTGATTTAAAAAGAAGTGGAAATGAACCAAAAATAGTACCTAAAAAAACGGTTACTGTTTCAGTGGAAAAACCAAGTTCTGGGCATGTGAAACTTGACCTTCACGGGCAAAGAGCAGATGAGGCAGTTGATAATTTGGACAAGTTCTTATCTGATGCATTAATAGCTGGTTTTGATGAAGTATTGGTATATCATGGTATTGGTACAGGAAAACTGGCCTATGCTGTTAGAGTATTTTTAGACAGTCATCCCAGTGTAAAAGGTTATACCGATGCACATCCAGCACAGGGTGGATTTGGCGCTAAAGTAATTAAACTCTAAATAAATAAGGGGAAAAGATGGAAGAAGAATTAAAAAGTATACAAAAATTTTATGATGTAATTATCGAATTTTTTGTAAATTACAGTTTTCAAATGTTGGGAGCTCTCATTGTTATTTTTATTGGGTGGTTTGTTGCCAAAAAAGTAGCGGGCATTGTTGAAAAAATATGTTTGGGTAATGATATGGATGTAACACTGACAAAGTTTATTGTAAACATTGTCAAGTTTACCATTATTATTGGGGCTTCTATAATTGCAGTTGGAAAACTGGGAATTGCTTTAACTCCATTCATCGCAGGTATTGGTGCTCTATCTCTGGGTGCTGGTTTGGCGCTTCAAGGAACTCTATCAAATTATGGTGCAGGACTTGCTATTATTATGACTCGGCCTTTTATTGTTGGAAATACCGTTGCTGTTGAGGGTGTTTCAGGGATTGTCCGAGAGATTAAGTTGGGATATACGACACTTGAAACTGAAGACAGTGAAATCATTACGATTCCCAATAAACATATTATGGGTGAAGTATTGGTCAACTCCTTTGAATATAAAATTGTTGAAAGTGTTGTGGGGATAGATTATACCAATGACCCAGAACGTGCAATAGAAATTTTAAATGATATATTACAAAGTTTTAAAGAAGAGATTTCACAAGAGCCAAAATCACAAGTGGGTATTAAAGAATTTGGTGATTTTTCTATAAACTTAGAACTTCGATATTGGGCAGTAACCCAAAGTTACTTTCAAACGCAATACAAAATCAATATGGCGATTCATAAAGCGTTTAAAGAGCATAATATTCAAATACCATTTCCTACTCATAACATTCTGATGAATAAATAGTTTTTACAGTAGAGCAAATTATTTTTGCTTTACTGCAATACCCAACTGCGTTTTAATCCACTTTGTCTCATCTTTATTGATAAATACTTTAAAGTCTTTTATAACAATTGCCTTTTTGGGCACAGCATGAGTTTCCACTAAATATGAAGATATGGTTAGTGCTCTGAAGTTTGCCAACTCTTGCATTTCTTGTTCGCTTACCTCTTGTGCTTTGATTTGTCCAAGTTTTATAGTATTTAGGTATTTAACTTTCTCAAATATGGTTTTAACTAAAACTTTTTCTTTCACTTCTTTCTCATCAATTGAGACTTCTTCACTGCTTTTATTTTCGATATTTTCTTCTGGAAGTTCTGTGATTTTAATTTCTTTGGTAAATGAATTTTTTAATATATCCAATTCTTCTTGTGTGGAACTTTCCAAATACATTGACTCTAAAGCCAGTAAGTACGTATCAGCTTCTTCATCTTTGTTTTCTTTCTTTATGGATTCAATGCTTGAGTTTAAAAGTGTATTAAATCTTGAGAGTTTCATTTTTTCTAAATCAATAAAGCGGTTGTACGGCTTTTCAAGTGTTAAAGCCAAATTAGGGCGTTTTTCAAAGGCTTGTGCCAAAGTATCAAGTTTTTCTTTTGCAGGGGGTAATAAGGTACTGTTACCCGCTTCAAACTCTATAAATTGTAAATCATCTGAGTCACTTCCTAAAAGACTTCCCAAAAGAGTAAAAGGAGAAGCCACCGCTTTGATAAGTAGATTTGCTAGGGCTTGCCCCACAATACTTCCCACATGAAAGTTAGGGTCATTGATATCTCCGGTGATTGGCAATGACAGATCAATTACTCCCTCAGAGTCTTCTAATAGAGCAATGGCTAAATCAATAGGTACACTCACGCTATTTTCACTTTTAATCTCATCACCCAATTGAATTTTATGGATAACTATTTTGTTGTTTGCATTTAACTTTGAATCAACAATTTTATATTGTAAATCCAAGGTCAGTTTACCTCCATCAATTTTCCTTCCAATAAATTCACTTGAATAAGGAGTAAGGTTTTTAGTGGCAAGGTTCTTAAATAACATATCAATTTGTGTGTTCTGCTCAATATGTTTATAGTTTAAACTTCCATTGATTTTGGCCAAGCCATACTCATCAATAACTCCCTCAAGGTTAACCTCTGAGGGCTTTGAGCTAAAAGACGAAAGCTCTGATACATTTCCTTTTAGGTTTTCAATAAAAGAATGAAATGGCAGTGGTAAGCTTAAATCAGTGAAGTTCATGGAACCCTTTTGAATATCAATTGGGCCAAGTGAAAAGGTAAACTCTTCTTTTGTTTCTTCTTTTACTTCTAGTTTTGGTGTAGGTTGTTCTTTTACAATATTAACAAAGTTTGTTTGTTTGTTCTTATCTATATGAACTTTTGCATATGGTTCTATCAAGTTAATTGAATCAATTTTAATACTGTTCTTTTCTTGAGAAAACTGAAGTTTATTAATATTGAGTTTAGCTACTTTTATCAGGCTCTCTTTTGAACTTTTGTGTTTAACATCAATGTTTTCAATAAAACTGTTTGTTTTAACTTCAATTTTATTTGTTTTTTCTTTTAACTCAAAAGAACCTTTTGTTGTAAAATCTGCACTTTTAAGAATGATGTTTAGTGTTTCATTTAAATAAGGCTGAAAAATATTTAATGCAAGTTTTTCTAACGTGTAGTCACTTTTAATTGCCAGAGGTTTAATGGAGAGTTTTCCAAGGGCACTTAGTTTTGTGCTTTTATCTATCTTTGAGTGAAAGTCATAGGAAAATTGGCTTTTTTCTTTTAGATCTATGTCTTTTACTGTTAAGTTTAATTTATTTAAAGAGGTGCTAAAAGTAGTTGTTATGGAAGAATCCGTAAATTGTATTTTAGAATCTTTAATATCGGCTTGTTTTATGAAAACCGCCCATGGTTTTGATGGCAATTCATCTTCTTTTTTCTTTGCCACTGTTTTTGATACAAATAAAGATGACATATTATTTGATTTGTCATTATTGATGACAAAATCAGTATAAAGGTTTGACAGTAAAATTGAATTTATTTGAACCTCTTGTTTTTGTAAATCAAATTGCTTTAAGTCAAAATCCAGTTTATCCAACTTGATGACCTCTTTTTTAGAGTTTTTTGCATAAAGTGCAAAAGAGGAGAGGGCAAACTTTGTTTTTTCTAAGTTAAACTCTAAATCATCTTTTTGAAGTGACAGCTTATACTGTGCTTCTAAATTGGCAAGGGCATCACCCAAATCAAAGTTGAAATCTTTTGAAAGTTTTGGCCAGTAATCTGTCAGATGAAGTGATGATAGGTTTATATTTCCATCTACTTTGATGGGATTTAGTACGATTGAACCTTTTGATTTGAAATCTGTGTGTTTATTTATTTTTAAATCAAGGTTATAACTTGCTTTTTGCTCTTTTTGTGTACCCAAATTTACAAGCTTTACATTAAAAGGTGTTATGTTTATATTGAGGGGTTTATCCAGTGTAAAATCATCAAAAGAGATATTTGTATTGTTTATAACAATTCTCTCAAAATTTATAGGAAAGATTTCACTCTCTTTTTTATTCTCAGTCTTAGTTGAGATTTCTTCTTTATGAGTTTTTTCTTGAGTACTTTTTTTCTTTGGTACTAAAGCCAAAAGGTTTAGTTTTCCATCTTTAAGTAACTTTACATTGATAAGGGGTTTTTGAAGAATCACGACGTTAAATTGTACAACTTGAGTATAAATTGAATTTAACAAATCAAAATCAACCCTGAAGTTATCAAAAGAGATAAGTGTTTTGTCTTTTGAATCAAAAAGTTCAAAATTTTTCATGTTCAAATTAAAAGTAAAAGGATTAAAGGCAACTTTCTCAATGGTGGCTTTATGATTGAGCTCATTCTTGATAAAAGTTATGGTTTGACTTTTAATGAGATAAGGAAGTAGGAACACTGTTGTAAGAAGATATACCAGAATAATACTACTAATCCAAAACTTGTAAGACTTAAATAATGACGAATTTAATTGCATGTGAGACTCCAATATGAAATATAATTATTATAGAATAATTTAGATATAATGCGAATTATTTAAATAATTATTATTAATAATTGTAGTACATAGGATAAAAATGACAGTTATAGAACTATTTCAAAAACTTTTAAGATTTAAATCAGTTACTCCTGATGATGCGGGTGCTTTTGACTTTATAGAAGAATATCTAGGACCTGAGTGGTCATGTATTAAATTGGATATTGAAGATACAAAAAACAGATTTTACTATAAGAAATTCAATGAATCAACGCAACACTTGTGTTTTGCTGGTCACATTGACGTTGTTCCTCCAGGTGAGGGATGGGATGTTGATCCTTTTGCTGCAGATATAATTGATGGTGTGATAACTGCACGTGGTACTCAAGATATGAAAAGTGGAGATGCTGCTTTTTTATATGCGTGTAAACATACCAAAAAGTTTGATGGAACTTTATCTGTATTAATGACAAGTGACGAAGAGGGTCCTGGAACCTATGGTACGATTAAAATGTTGGAACATCTAAGAGAAATAAACTTTGTTCCCGATTTTGCAGTGGTAGCTGAACCCACTTGTGAAGATGTTTTTGGGGATGCTATTAAAGTTGGACGACGTGGAAGTATTAATGGATATTTAAATATTCAAGGAAAACAGGGACATGCAGCTTATCCTGAGAAAACCATTAACCCAGTACATCAAGTATCTGAAATTCTGTCAACAATAGCAGGTTATAATTTTGATAATGGGGATGAATACTTTTCACCCTCACAACTAATTATCACAGATATTAGAGGTGGAATGCAAGTAACAAATGTAACACCAGATAAACTGGATATTATGTTTAATGTGAGAAACTCTACTAAAACTAAAAGTGAAGATATAGAAAAGTTTATAGATGATAAATTTAAACATCTGAATTATTCTTTGAAAACCACACAAGGATCTTATCCTTTTGTGACACATGAAGATTCTAAAGTGGTTAGAGCTATGGAAAATTCAATTCAAAAAGTTTTAAATGTTACAACAAAACACTCAACTGCGGGTGGTACATCTGATGCCCGATATTTTGGTGCATTTAATATTGAAGCCATAGAGTTTGGTGTAATCAATGATACGATTCACAGTATTGGTGAGAGAACAAGTGTTAAAGAAGTTGAAGGACTTACTGAAGTATTTACTGATTTAATTGATAACTTTTAGAAGATTTATTACATATTGCCATCTTTTGGGCTCTTGAGATAAAAGATTGATAGAATACGTGAAATAACTAAAGGAATATAATGAAAACAGTCAATGTTGACAAGTTAGTATTAAATGGAATAAGTGTTCGAACAAACAACAATAATGAAATGGATATAAGTACTTCAAAAATTGCAGGTTTATGGAACGAGTTTTTTGTCAACAATCTAGGGGAAACAACTAAAAATAAAAAAAACAGCCCATATATTTATGGCGTTTATTCAAACTATGAGAGCGACCATAGGGGTGATTTTACTGTAAGTGCTGCAGTTGAAGTTGATCAAAGTAGTTCTTCTGATGATATTATACTTGAAGAGGGAAAATATATGGTTTTTGAGAACACAGGTAATATGCCCTCAGTTGTTATAGAAACGTGGGGTAAAATCTGGGAATATTTCGAAGAAAACCAAGAT
>Ga0209707_1001006_pt1 | contig 16250 bp, 7 predicted proteins | sample EN4Hudsemesocosm_FD_184630 | JGI IMG/M metagenome (GOLD analysis project Ga0209707, IMG submission 184630) | Methane-oxidizing microbial communities from mesocosms in the Hudson Canyon - EN4B Hudson Canyon (SPAdes) (version 2) | ecosystem: Environmental > Aquatic > Marine > Cold seeps | place... | reverse complement strand
CGAGCTTTAAAATACTCTGCCAAACTACTGATATTTTGTGGCTGAATAACTTTTTCCCATTCTTCATGATAAAAAGAATCGGGCAAATCATATTCATCTGGTTTTAACACTAACGCCTGTTCCCATAATGTATTTTTTTGCTTTTCATTGAATGCAAAATTAATCTTATAACCTTGCTTATCTAAAAACCGCTTTACCCAAGCATCAAGATTAACCACCTCAATTTTACGCATCACCTCAACTGAACATATATTTTTTAAATTATTTTCAATATCTGCTGCTAAGTTTTTTGTATAGGTAGTAAATAATATTTTCTTATCACGCTCTGCTAAAGTTTGCTCTGCCAACCATTTAGCCCTATGCATTGCAACAACGGTTTTACCCGTTCCAGCACCCCCCAACACACGGACAGGACCATTCCAATCACGGAAAATCAATTTTCTTTGTAAAGGATGCAAAAACACGCGCCACTTTTCTAAGGGTGCATCCAGCATATTTTGCAAAGCTTCATCGTCAGAAGCTAATAAGAATCGACGCTTACTATCCTGTTTATCTAATGCTTTAGAATAATCTTCTGTATCAATGATTTCATCGTCATGCAATTGAATATCATAAACGGATAAAACCTCTTCCAGAGAAATACCATCAGCCAATAACGACAAAGCTTCATAAGCTTCATCAGGAATTTTTTTCTTCAACTCATCAATATCAAGCGGAATTTCAACTTGCCTCACTAATGGAATCAAATCATCGGGAACTCCTAATCGAACCAAATGGCGATCACGAATATCAAAAAACAAACCTTTATTACTAACCCCTGAAATGGTTTTTAGCTGATGAGCCTCATCTATATATTCAGATTCTAAAAACTGTAAAACACCATTCTCAGGGTTGATTTTTAAAACTTTATTCTTAGCCCAATCATAAGCATCATCATGTTTATCAGCCCATAATAAAATATAAACATTACCTTTCTCTGGGGCTAAAACAATAGCTCTATAAGCCTGATCAATCCTGACTGATCGTAAATTTTTGTCTCTAGAAACCTGAATAGTTTCATAATTAATACCAGGTGATTTAGGGTTCTGCCTAAACAATTCCATAAATTTCACAGCTTTATCTTGCTGAGCTTTTGGAAGATGCAAAACACTACTAAAAAATTCGGATGAAATTGCCACTTTTGGAGTCATTGACATATTAATTACTACCTATCTTAAGTTCATTTAATAAGGAGACATTGCTATCAATCACTTCCTGCTGTGTGAAAACCGTCCAACCCTGTTTAATAAAAATTTCTTTATCCTCAGTCTCATCAAAAACAATCGCTATTTTTTCTTTCAACCAAGCTAAAAATGCTTCTGCTAATACTTCACCATCATCCTCAAGTTCATAACTTAATACAGGAACAATAAGGTTTTTATCAGCAAGTAACTTAATAAAACTAACTTCATCACCCACTGCATCAGTTAACAGTTCATCCCACTGGCTACCACTAAATAAATCCTCAACAATATGATGTGTTATATCAGAATAAAGACCTTTTCCAATTCCTTTACATGTGAAATAGCTGCTATTTTCTTGAAACTGGATGATATTAATTAAGCGTAAAAATTCATTCCATTGCGCTTTATCTGTTTCAGACTCAGTTAAGTCATCAGTATCATCAAAAATACAATTTAAAGCCACTTGTGATAGTTCACCTGCTTTAATTGCAGCCTGGTTAACAATCCACCCTATATTTAACCGATGCATTGATGCACCTAAAATATTACTTTTTTGGCAAGCAACTTTATCGCCTAAGGAAAATAAATCACCTGCCTTCCATTGTGCATAATTCGGTAAATCATTAAGCTGATAAAACTCATCATTACATTCAGAAACTGTTTTAGCCTTCAAATAGCCTGCAAAAGTCATCACTGAAGCATATTTTTGCCATAGTATTGGCTCTGGTTTGTGCAACCATGCCATTAACCATTCAAAACTTGATTGGTTTTTTAATCCTAATAATTCACTTGCTGAAAATTTTGACACTAAAACCTGATATCTATCTTTAGGCATACCCAAAAATAAATCTAAATGCACGACAGACTTATCATCTAAAACTGATTGAACATCATCATAAGATAAAGACCATACTAAAAAACGACCTGAAGCAACAATCGCCAAACGTTGAGCGCTATCTTTATCAACACGATCTTTATGATACTGAAAACCATCAGTAAAAATAACAACTGGCTTTTCCTCTTTTACTGACAAGGGCCACAAGACAAAATCAGCACGTGACATCACATCAACCCTCTCAGCCAATCCCAATTCGACTTGAGGTTCCATAAAATAACGACTTTCACCCAAACGAATAAACCAGCCAGCTTTTGTCCCTTTAAATTCTTTGCGACAAACAAACCCATCAAAGGTTTTACCTACCCTATTAATCGCTTCAATAAAACGCATCTCTAATTCACTTTCCAACAAAGGTGAAATAGCTACATCTTTTAAACCTTCAACTTCTATTATGTTGGCTTGCTGCTCTTTAATTTGATAGATGAAATCACGCGCTTCTTGTCGAGATATAGTTTTCATATCACGGCTGTTTCGATAAACATAAAGGCATTTATAGCACCCATCAGCACCTTCCTTTTGAACACAGCTACATTGCTCTAAAACAGGCATTGCATAATCCACCAAAACCTCAAGTAAAGCATTTTGGTCAGTCATTAATTGCTTTAAATAGCCAGTTCCGCCAGGAACAGAATCATAAATAACCAAAAATCGTTTACTAATGCCCGTATCAACATCAGGCTCAACATTTCCAGCAACGCGTAAATGATCAATTTGCCCACCAAACTTTTCTTTTAGTCCTAACTGTAAAGCAGCAACAAAAGAGTTTTCAATAATATCAGCCATTACCCCTTCAGTAATCGGTAATAAAATTCTAATCGCCTCGGAGTTAAATTCACGATACAAATACAATCCATCAATTAAATTACTGTCTTTTTCCTTCTTACGAGCAGTACAACTGATAGCATGGAATTGTTCTTTTTGCTTCGCACCACCTTGCACCATCCCACAATACTGACAAATCTTAAATCCCTTACGCTTTTTTTCTTGACCTGCAATAACAACCTCTAGAGAGTTATCATCACTTTGCCCTGTATTTATTTCTCTAAAATCTGCGCGGGATATAAACTCAAATCCAAAAGGCCAGTCTTCCTTATCTACACGCCATGCTGCGGTAATAGCCTGTGGATCAAAATCAATTAATAGCTGTCGAGTAAAAAACTGCCTAGACCTATCATCACTATCATCTAAAATACGACTTTTACGATCTGCTGTATTTGCATAAACCTGCTTAAGCCTAAGCATAGTTTTTTTCTGAGAAACATTACTCCACCATGCATCGCCACATCGAGGACAAGCTTTGTACCCATCACCTGTATCAATACTTTCAGAATGATGACAACTGCGACAGAAACGCCAAGTCTCTTGCTTAGAAACACGCATATCAACCCGAGTAATCTGAACTCGTCGTCCACCCGCATAGAAAGTATTTAACGGAGCCAATTCTGATAAAGCGGCAGCCGCAGGTCGTTCATACTCATAAAGCCATTGTTCAGACTCAGCAGAAGTGCCTGCCGCCTGAGTGGAAAACTCATTATCTCTTCTTGAGCGATAAATGACTGAACGTAATAACACGCCTTGCTCGGGAAACGCATAGTTAGGAATTAAGCCCTCATCCGTAAGAAACTGCAAAGTATCTTTATTTTGCATCCTTATCGCTAACACTTGTAGAGCCTTAAGCTCAGTTTCAAACTGCTCTAACGTCTCCTTATCTTCTGGTGATAAAACGTCCTTATTTTTAAGTTTTAACATCACTGTATTGACGCGTTTAGCTTCTTTTTTTAAAGACGCCACCTCTTGAAACTGAACCATCAATCTTTCTTCAATCCTAAAGCTTAAACTCCCTTGTTGCTCAAGATCACCCTCAGAAAAATTCTTTATCCAATTAATAGAAAATTCACTTAATTGACTGTGGTTTTCTGAACCAAATAACAACATAAAGTCTTTAAACAATTGCGTTCTATGCAGTTCAACATAATTTAAAAAAGAATAAGGGAATTTCTTTAAATCTCGTTGTTTTTTATTAACTGCCGTTAATACCGTTTGAAGCTTCAAAGGAATTTGTGCCTGTTCCCCAGACTCCTTAACCCAGCAATCTAAACAAAAAGCTGTATATTGGCGTTCTAAAACAGCTGAAGCATCAAGAAAAACACCTGGTGTTGCCACATGCCCTGCCATCATCTCCAGTGGCTCAGCATAAAAATACAAGTCATGCGCATCAGCATTTGCCAAGGTAATATTTATTGCATTACCATCTCGTCGCCCTGCTCGACCAATTCTCTGTAAATAATTGGCTTGTGCAGGCGGTACTGAACACAATAACACGGCGGATAAATCACCAATATCAACACCCATTTCCAAAGTTGGTGTTGCCGCTAAAAAGTTGATATCCCACGGTTTTCGATCTTGCTGTTTGCGCTTAAATGAGGACTCTACCTCAGCTCTTTCATCTCGTGTTAATAGCCCAGTATGTTCGGCTGCTACAATACGATTAATATCACCATCACGATATAAACGACCATAAAAATCAATAGTATCCTTATCTGATTGCTTAAGTTGATACATACCTAAACAACTCTTTTTTAAGCAATGTCCATGCTCCCATAACTCATGCTCTTCTTTTGCAACGGTATGTGAATGTTGACAACGATTACACACCACATGTATCAACTCGGTGCTAATCAATAATTTATCTGGATTAATCGCCCAAACTTGTTCACCTGATTGGCTTTCATAATTCAATAAAATGTCATTCTTTTGCAATGCTTGAATTAACAAATGATAAACATCCACAGCAAAGTCACCCGCCAACTCTCTATCATCTTTTGATAAAAAGCACTTCACTAGCCAAGTTAAATACCATACGCTGGATGTTTTACTCCTTTTGTATAATGTTTCAAACCCCTTCGTTTTTTTAGTGGCTAGAAACACTGGAACTCGGGCATTAGGTGCATAATTAGGCAGATGAGGCTGGTTAATAAAAACACCTGGGTTACCATTTTCTTTAATATACAGCTCAAGAGCTGAATTAAACACGCCTCCATTAATTCGAAGGTGCGCCAAAAAACCTATCACAAACGCCTGTAGATCATGCTCAGACAAATCCCTTAAATGACCAATTTCTTCACGTAGTTCAGTTAATAATGGTTTTAAAACCAGCTGCAAACTACTTTGGCTAATAAAGGTACACGCCGCTCCGCTTCTTTCCAAAGAACGACCAATTCGAGACCTAAAACCAAACTCAGTCACAATATCAAATGCCAAACGCCGTTTAAGTAAATCAGCTAGATTAGATCCCTTAGGCAAATTCCCCCGAGCCTTCAATTCACTAAAGTCACGCAACCAATCCATATCATTAGGTAAAAAAATACCGATAAACCCTTCACTTCCCAGCTCAGCCAACCAATAGCTATTAAATTGCTCAATACATTCAGTCAATGATAACCCTGCGTGACTATCGAGTAATTTCTTTAATGCAACGCGAAAAGGGAATGGTCGCGTTCTTGCCGCTATATAGCCAGCACGATGTGCCGTATCTTGAACAGCATCGGAGAAAGCAATTAACTGTTTATCCGTATTAAATGGTGAACTACTTAACTGGCCAGACATGATAGCAGTTAAATTAGTTGCCCTAACTCCAATAATTAATAAACTCCCCTTACTTTCACAAAATGGACAACTATTATGACTTTTATGATGCGATTCACCAGTACGTTGATCTCGTACTGTTTGCGTATTATCAGCGACATGTACCCAAACAAGACTTTCCTCTCCACATGACTGACAATGCGATACCGAACGTTGATTTAAATAACCACAATGCACACATAAATTACGATCAAACTGGTCTGGAAAATTCCAAGCTGTATCTACACCCTGCATAGGGAAAAGCAAACTCGATTTAGCTGAACGTTCAAAAAAGGCCTGGTAAATAACATCTAACTCCGAAGTCAACTGCTGTTGATCTTCTGCTTTATGTGCCAACCACCCCATCGCACCACAATCACGACAATGAATAGCAGGTAAAGCAAACTGCTCTTTATCAAACCCATCATCAGCAAAAATAAGAGTTGGTTCTTTACCTTTTTTAGGTAGCTGTACTAATAATCGTCTTAATTCACGCTGCCATAATTGTATTCGTATATCTAACAAAGGTTGTAAGTTGATAACTTTATCTTCTGCAATTAAAGCCAATAATTGTGTCACTTTATCTGATTCATCAAATAAAAAGTCATCAGCACGCGCCACTGCAATTAAAGATACCAAACTACCTAACAATAAATCTACAAAAGACTCAGGTAAATCAACCTGTATACCTAAGCGTTTTTGTAACGCTAAAACCAGATTATTCCAATGACTGACGGGCTGTTTATCCAGCTCTCGCAATAGATTTTGAAAAACATAGTGCCGACGAATGTAAATACCTAATTCAACACGCCATAATTGACTTTGAACTGGACATTTAAATTGGCCAAACCACAACTCAGCTTGCGCCTGAATGTATTCATCATTATTCCTATATTGGCTAGAGTCTAACTGACTCACTTTATCCAAGCTTGGAAATGCAATAAATTCAACAGGAGAATCAGTTAAATAATCACCTAATAGCTGTCGATACTCAGTAATCACTGCCTGATCATCAAAAGACTCATCAAAAATATCGCTTGCATAATCAATTAAATCAGCACCTGCCTGATCCCCACCCAAAGTAGCCGATGTCCCAATGCATACCATGTGATCTTTAGGTGTATTTAAACGTGCTTTAATACGCCGAACCAAACAAGCTAAATCTGTTCCCTGCGCACCATCAAAGGTATGCAACTCATCAACAACCAAATACTTTAAGGTATTCTCAACATTATGCTGCCATAGCTTATGATCCTTAGCGCGAACCAAGAGAAAGTCCAGCATTTTATAGTTGGTTAATAAAATATCAGGGGGATTGTTACGGATAACTTCTTTATCAGAAATAACCCGAGTATCGGTCATAAAGGTTGCAGCTGATTTTTCCTGATCGCCAACATAAATACCCGCGGTTAACTTACCCTTTAACAACGGATTCCTATCAATAGCTTTGGCCAAACGTTCAGCCTGATCAGAGGCAAGTGCATTCATAGGATAAATTAATATCGCTTTAATACCCGCCTTATGTCGATTTTGATAACAGTAATTTAATATTGGAATTTGAAAACACTCTGTTTTCCCCGAGCCAGTACCTGTCGCAACCAATGTCGACTTATAATCAACGCCAATTCGTTGAAAAGCTTTTTCTTGATGTAGGTGTGGTGTAAAGCCTAACGGGACATCAGGGAAAAAATCACTCAGCCCTTCACCTTTTGCAAAAGGTAATTTAATGGATAAATAAGGCCCTTTTGATATCCCATCTGGTGTTCCAATAAAATGTTCCAACATACCTTCAAAAAAAGGCGTTGTTGTTGAGAAACTTAATCGTAAATAGTCATTGACTGCTTGTTTTAATTGGCTAGCTAAAACACTGGGGTTCATAAAACCTTATCCTTGTGTAGATTGATATTTTATTTCTAGCAAAAATTTAATAGTAAAGTGTGTAATAAACTAACAAATTATACTAGTTATTTTTTAGACCTCAATTACATGTCTAATGGCTGTTAAAAAAGGTAAATCATTGATTTCATCGAGTTCTTTCTTTAAGCTAGCATGATATTCATCTTCGCCAAGTACTTCAAAAATTTCTAATAACGTTTCAGCTGTTTGAATATATCCCGTCACCATGCTTTCTCTCATTTGTCGTAAAGCCCCTCTTTCCGCATCAAGATTAAAAATTCGTAATGTTTCTTTAGCTCGATTCTGCTCTTGAGCTGATAACCCAGATTTAATAGCAATAGTTCCATCACTGATAAACCGAAAAAAATACTCTGGGTCATCTATATCGGGTTTAATAAGATCAGCAGGGGTATATGATCCACAATGGTCTTTATGTATCCCACATGACTCTGTACGATTACAAGACCCAAATAAGTTACCCCATTGAAAAGTGCCTTGTGGATATATGTGGCTATCTTTTTGCCTAAAGTGTTCAATATGCTTATGACCTTGCTTTAAATTGCTCTCACAATAAGCACAGCGATTTCCTTGCACATTTGTTATTTTTTCCCAAATTTCTTTTTTATCTTCTGTTGTGACGTCATCCCAATTATTTTGACCATGATGAAATTTTGATAAACAACTAGGAGCCTGGCCTTTGCTTAACTTATGCATACTAATTTAATCCATGAAATTTGTATTCTTTGACAGCTTTGACTTCATAGCCATCAACCTAATTAAACGATCACATTCTAGAATTTCTGGGTGATTAACACCAAAATGTTCATTAAGTTGTTTACGTAATTTTGTTCCATTTTTCATATGCATATTCTCTTGAATCATTGCCTTATATTGACTCAACATTTTCGCTTCTTTTATATCTGGCACTGGATCAATATACATTTGCGTAGCCATAACATCTGTACTTGCAACCCCCTGGCTTTGTATATCGGGTATATCGACAATTATTTTTTGTTCCTCATTTTGCTTCAGCCTACGAATACATTTAGAGTTCACAGTTGAAAGTACTTGTGGACTATGAGTCGTCACAATAAATTGAATATTAGGAAAAGTTTTTAATAAATTGGGAATAACAGTTTGTTGCCACTTAGGGTGCAAGTGCAAATCTATTTCATCAATTAAAACGATACCATTACCTTGTAGAGGATCATCTGATGGGTTCAATAATACTAATCGGCGAGTAATATCAGCCACTAAAGCCAACAATGATTGTTCACCTTGTGATAATTGACGAATATTGAGTGATATTCCATTTTTATCAATCAGCATTGCTAGGGGGTGACGCTGAATTCTAAGGTTCTTAAACTCAGGCATAAATTTAGAAATAACCTGAATAACACTCTCAATAATTTTATTAGTGGGGCCAGGGGTTATTTGCTCTTGTAAGCGAATCAACTCTTCCTGTTTTTTCTGTTTAAATGAAATTAAAAAATCATTAGCTTTACTGTCTAACCTCGCTTGCCTCTGCATTTCTTTTATAAGATCGCCTTCTAATTCAGCCTGTAATTTAGCAATCTCAGTTAATATCTTTTGATTCTGCTTAGCCACCGTTGCATTGCTACAATCTTCAAGATATTTAAACCAGCGAAAAAACAACTCAAAATCAGCTGCTCCATTCAGTGCCTTATCGTAGCCATCAAATTTACCCCAACTATTTTCTTCAGAAATTTCATCAAATGGTTGTGTATCTTTTTTGGTTATCTCATTGGCTCGCTCAATTGAATAATAAGCCATAATAGGGAAATTAAATTGAGTATCCCTAAAATTTGCTAATTTATAAATTTCGGCAAGCTGCTTTATCTCTTGGTAAGAGCCTTTTCGAATATTCTTATCATTTCTCTTTGCTGTAGACAGCAAAAGCGTACAACTAAACCCCGAAACAATCGTATATTTACTGACTATAGAAGCATAACCAGCGTCACTACTATTATTAATATCTGATTTTTCAATAAGCTCACCAGTACCACTATCACGCTGATTAAGTATGCTTTTAGTAATCCAGCTTAAACTTTTTTTAATGGCGTCTAACAGTGATGTTTTACCCGCTCCATTATTACCAATAATAACGGTTAAATTAGAGTTGTCTTTATTGGTAAAATCAATCGAAATACTTTCAAACCCACGAAAATCAGCTAATTTAAGGGATGATATCTGCAACGACTGTGCCTTAAACAGCGTTAATACTCGGGCAAAATAGACATCTGCTTGCTCCAAGTCTTTTTCAACATCCTTTCCTTCTTTATAGTATTGAGCCAATTGAAACAAAGCATTAATATCATCCTTACGTGCTTTATTTTCCCATCCTCTAATCGTAGAACTTTTTTTCATCATCTCACCTTAACGCAGTGATTATTTTATTAATTGTTTCAAGGGAATATTTCTTAATCATTCTCTGTTTAAAAACAGGTTCTATATCACAAGCAAAAGCGAATAACCCTTGCAAATATCGTCTATCTTCATCGGGTAATTGATTAAGGCTAAATTGATGTATTAAAGATGAAATATACCTTTTTCTTTCTCGGCCTATAGATAGTTCACCCTCATTAGTAATCGTTACCCCTGTTACATGCCTATTATGCGACATTGAAGAAAAAACCGTCTTACTTTCATTAATAGTGATTTGCCCTGAAAAATGTTTTACCAAAAGGTGCTTAACCACAAGAGGAAATTCAAACAACTGGTTTTTAATATTGGTAGAGAAAGTTATATCATCCGCATATCGCGTATAAATAATCCCCTGGTTTTTACAAACCTCATATAAGGCTTGGTCAAAAAAGAATAGTACAACATTTGAAATTAATGGCGAACTTGGTGCACCAATACTAAGAATTAATTTACCTCCCGTACGTTTACTGGGGCAAAAGAACAGAATTTGTTCCAACAGGTACTTATCATCCTTAGTCAATTCAACATTGTGTTGTTTTACAATGGAAAAAAATAATTCAGGCGTAATACTATGAAAAAAGTTCTGAAAATCCATTTTCAATAAATATCTGGATTTTTGATGTTTCTGAGCATTTTGTTTAATGCCTATATTTTTTTTATAGGCAAAAGCTGCATCATGCACTGGTAACAATGGTTCAAGCTGACCAATTAGAGCTCTTTGGTACTCTTTTAATTTCTTTGCAGGGTGAGCAATAACTCTTTTACCCGAGGTTCTTTTAGGAATAGTGTAAATTTTATACTTTTTGGGTGCTGACAATACAAAATCACTTATTTCTTGCTTCGAAGCTGAAAACTCCTTACATAAAAATTGATAAAGTTGCATTAATTACCCTAATATAATGAAAAACCCCTAAACATAACAAATACTTAGGGGTTTTAAACTCTTTACAAGATTAAGCGGAATGTATTTTTCACGCTCCTGGCACGAAGTAGAAGGAGCGTGAAAAATACATTCCGCGCCCCTAAAACTACCCAATAAATTTGAGTCTGGCTAAACGCCCGACTAGACTGAAAAACTAAATAGTCCAAAACGCTAAAGAGTTACTTCATTATTCTATATAAAGCCCATCAAATCAACAATAACTAAAGAAACTGTGGAGCCATTTTTTTAATAGCTAACAGACCGTTTAAATTGAGAAAAATCATCCATTGCCTCAATCATAGTCCAGACATGCCAGCCATGTGATCGTGCGACAACGGCATCATCAGGCCTAATAACTATGCAGTTCTTGCTCTTAGGCCAAGCTAACTCTAATTCAGCAATAATTTCATCCATATCACCCATCATCTCATAAGCAACAACAGGCTTTATTACTCGATTATGTTCACATTTAGCTAACAAACCATGTAATGCAGCATCTGCAAATTCAAAAACATCTCTCCAATTCCCTTGCTTTAACTGCCCTTGTTCACGCCTTAGATGATTAATCATCACCATATCTTCATGGTGAACAAATAAATGCCCATGATTAGCCTGTTTACGGTGACAATCTATACAAAGTGCCTGTAGATTGGTGGTTTTATTATTAGTTTTAACACCGCTTTTATGATGCGTATGTAGTAGTTGTTTATTCTTTGATAAATCAACTCCACAAGATTCACAAGCATAATTTTTACTAGCACGATATTTAGCTGAAATCATTTGCCAGTCATCTGTGTACGAGCCATCCTCTTCGCCTGAAAAACGAGAAGGCAAGCTTGCAAAGAAAGAACTATAAGTAGCAAAGAATTCTGAAATACTGAATTTATTAAAAATATCAAAATCACGGCTGTAATTCTTATAATTCAACGACTTTAAACAATTTTTACAAACTTGAAGTTCTACTGTTGCCGACTCATTTTTCCTAGTTCTCCAATCTTTACCAGTAATAAAAAATTGATTACTTAAATCATTCGTCATCACATATCGTTCAAATGTCCCATCAGCTCTTTTTTTCTGCAAAGTAGAGCAATCAGCCACATGAAACTTCCGTCTTTTTTCAATATCATAAATAGCAGTTCCAATACCTCCGCCATGATCTTGAATATATAATAATACTTGTTGAGCAACACCGCGTTCATCAACAAAACTCAATAAACCTTGAGTACTACCAATATCCTTTAAATCAATTTCCTTTTTGATTGGCACCCATTCAGGTCGATCAAGTCCTTGACTCGCATTGGGAGCAGTAACCACATTATCCTTAACAATAGTTGCCCCCATTTGCTCAGCACAAGCAAACAAATCAGAAAAATCCACCTTGATTTTTATCATTGTACGCCTTCGATAATCTGCCTTATCTGGGTTTCTGCATTAGTAATTGCACGAAAAGTCACTCGACGTGAACGCTCATGATTTTCCACACCATTTTCTATAATCACTTTAGAAGAAGAAAAACCTACCGCAGCAATATGTTGTTTAACCCAATCCTTATGTGCACCGATAGTTTTCAGCAAATAAACATGCTGCAATACTGAACGCGTTCTACCTTGTGATAACCACATATTTTTAAAATACGCACCATCATCCGTTGTACCACCATTCCATATACTACTAGTATGCCCTTCGATGCGTACCTCATTAATTGAATCAGCAAACTTCAGCAAAACTTCAAGATAACGCGGGAAAAAGTCATTTAAAATGACTTTAAACTGAGGCCGAATAGAAATATCCCCGCGAGCAAACAAAACATCGGGTGATTTAAAAACAAATGACAAGGTATCCTTATCAATTTCAGCGCCCCATTTATCCAAATCAGGTTCAAACTCACTCATTAGTTCGTCAAAAATTGCCACTTGATTCTCTTGATAGGCAACAGCAATTTCTTTTATTTTATCTTTTTCAATCTGTACCTTATCGCGTTCTAAAAAAGCATTTCGCATTAAAGCGATGGAAATAAACAAAAACACCATCATTAAACCTGCCATCAAATCAGAGACAGAAAGCCAATGCACCTCTTCATCAGCATGAGATTTTGTTTTTAAGAAAGATGATTTATCATGACTCATTTAACGACCTTGATTATCAACAATAGCTGACATTGCATTCACTAACTTACTATAGTCTGTAGTGAATTTCTGAGAAATTGATAATAAAGCACGCCCCATCTCATTCATCACCGTATTAATTTGTTGAGCCGTTGCATCCTCAATATTTTTAATCTGCTCATCAACAGCATTCCCCGTATTGCCCACTGCATTTTTCATTTCTTCTTCTAAAGCATCAAAAGTTTTCTTCACTTCTCGGGTTTGCGCCTGAAATATTTCCTCTAAAATATTTTCAAAGCGTTTTTGCATACGTTCAACACTATCAACAACTATTTGCTGTACTTGAGAAATGTCTGTCACAGTTTGTTTATTCGCATCCTGTAAAGTTGAGCTTAATGCTTTAGACTCATCAACCACTTTTGCAGCCATATCACGTACATTAGCATTCAGCTCCGTTACCGTGTCTTGCAAATGCTCACGAATAACCCCTGTTTGTTTACCAATTTCATTAGACGTATTCAACAGGCTATCATTAGTATCATGCACAACTGATTTAAATTCAGTTGCTCCATCTTTGATAACAGCCATAAATTCCTTAGAGCTATCATTTAATCCTTCTGCCATTTTTGCTGTTCCAGTTTCAAGACCTGCTTTTACAACATCAATTCCTGCCTGCATTTGTTCACTATAATTAGCTAACAACTCTTTAGTTACCTTATCATGCTGCATCAGATGTTGATTAATGAACGAATCTGTTTTGACTAATAACTCTTTATAATGCTCTGTAGCGGCATCAGAACTACGAGAAATCTCCTCACGCATTGCCTCGTTCTGCTTGCCTATTTCATCAGAAGTTCCCGTTAAACTTTGATTGGTTTCCTTAACCGCTTTATTAAAGTCAGTTGTACTTTCAACAAATCCCGTTTTAACCGTATCAACCGCTTGCCCAATATCACTCACAATAACTTTCACTTGATCATGTATCTCAGGAACAGATTTGATAGCATGATCACGCATCTCTTTAAAAGCACCTAAATGCCCTCCCAATGTTTCCACTTGCTCCTGATTAACCTTCATAATTTCTTGCAGATTACTCATGGTTTCAGGAATATGAGCAGACTTCTCACTGATAATACTGACCGAATCTTTTGTTTGGTTAATTGCAGAGACACCTAAAGTATATTGAGCAACCATTTGTTCAATTTGCAGAGCATAATTTTCCTGCCATACCACTAGCTTTTTAACTGATTCATCAAGTGCCTTAAAATTATCCCCAAATTGCTCAATCAAATTATTATTAAAATCTGTAATCACATCCTTCAAAGCCTTGATCACTTCTTCAGTGGCAGATTTAGCAATCGTATCCGCTACATCTTGCAGTCTAAGCCATAATTTATCGGAAAACTGTTGAAAGGCTTGCTGCTGTTCAGTACTCACTGTTTGAATGACAGCTAAACGTTCATCTATCGCCTTAGCTGTTTTATGGTTATCATTCATATCACCACGTAACAACTTCACCTGACTGACTAAAGTATCGTCCTCACTACCCACAATAGCCCTTTTTAAATCAGCTAATAACTCCTGCTGAATAAGGGAGGATTCAAGCATTAAACGCCCTTGCTCATTAATAGCTCGATACACATCATCAGCCCCAACATCTTGTAAATCAGCTTCTTCAGTTTGATTAAAGACACTAATCGCCCCAGTAACTTTAAAAATAATTGAGGCTGACATTCCCACTAAACTAGTAATAAAGGCTGTTTTAAGCCCTTTTAATAAATCACCAATACTGCCATCAATATCATTTGCATTAAAATCTAGTAAACCCACCACAATCCCGATAAAGGTTCCTAAGATTCCTAAAGAGGTTAATAATGTAGCTGAATAATTAACATACCCTTGTGCTTTTCCTGTTTTTCGAAACCAAACAGCTAACACCAAGCTGATAATGATAAGCCAGAAAAAAAACTCTGTGATAGAGCTTGCCTCAGCTCCTTTTAATAACGACTCCAAAAATGCAGACATTTACTTCCCTTATATTTTTCTTGAAATTACTTGATTTAGAAAGGATTAGCTTTACTTAACTGCTGTTCCAACATCTACCGAACGCTTTAGTACGCCTGTTCTCAGCAGAAAATCTAACAGCCAGTATATAGTGTATTATTTTGAATACTAGTGAAACTCTGTAAAACCTTTATTCAAGGCAAATGATACAAATGCTTTCTCCCATCTCTAACTATCAACGCTTCATCAACTAGAATCGACAACCACTTGGTTATCCCCTGTTTGCTTAACTCTGGATATTTATTTTGTAAATCTTCCAAACTAATCTGATTGTTATCTTTGCAATATCTAACAATATCTTGATAAAACAAATTCAATAGTGATCCATATTCTTGCAAACTTATAGATTCAATTTCCTCACTATTTTTCTCAGTTGATGAAACTAAGTTTTCGCTATTATCTTTCTGCTCTATATTAAATACATCAGTCTCCACAGCTGTAGACTTAGTTATTGACTGATTTTCTGGCGTTGCAGTAAATGAAATATCAGACAAATTATGCACATCGTTGTTAGCATAAGCACTACTAATTTCAGCTTCATTTGGTTCTTTAGATGATGATTCATCAGTACTTTCGGAATCAATAGAAAACAAATCCACCTGAGTATCTGACTCAACTGTATTTACATTTAATTCGACCTGTTCAACATCACTACCAGTCCCAAATTCTCGATTAAAATCATTAAATGCATCATCTATTGCATAACCACCCAATTTAATTAATTCTTGATTGCCTGCATACTCATTATTTCTTACCAATGGTACAGACCAACCTTTCTTCAAATTTTCTTTCGCACCAGCCCAAGTCCCACCCTTATTAAAATCAGACTTAACAACCACCACAGCCTTGGAAAGAATATAAATATACTTATTACGTGCCATTGCATTACCCGTATTAAATCCTGCTTCAGGATAAAAAGGAGATACAAGGACCAGCTGCTGATTAGAAAGAAACTCTCTATAAACTTTACTAGCAGAAGAACGAAACAAACTATCAGCAAGCACGCCAATACAATCGCCACCTGCTTTTAAAGCAGACAGCATAGAAACTTGATCGACTCCTTTTGCACCACC
>Ga0209707_1001003_pt1 | contig 16263 bp, 16 predicted proteins | sample EN4Hudsemesocosm_FD_184630 | JGI IMG/M metagenome (GOLD analysis project Ga0209707, IMG submission 184630) | Methane-oxidizing microbial communities from mesocosms in the Hudson Canyon - EN4B Hudson Canyon (SPAdes) (version 2) | ecosystem: Environmental > Aquatic > Marine > Cold seeps | place... | reverse complement strand
GGCAATTAATTCAGTTGTATAATCGGCAATCCTATCATGGAAGATAGAGTGCAGGAATAATTCTTGTAACATTCAATATTCAGATTGCTTTTAAGTACTTACCCTGTAAATAAATCTTGTGTCGAGTGTAGTCAATTGGTAGTAACCTATGGCTTTCTTAGTGAACTAATTTTCTGATAAACAAAAGGATAACCAAAATGGCAATATCGGTAATTACTGTGGATTATAATGATCAACAACAAGCACAAGATGTGATGACGTGTTTATCAGCATATGCGCTTGATCCTATGGGCGGTGGTGAGGCGTTATCTGACTTTGTGCAAAATAATTTAATCGCCAAGTTACGACAGCAAACTAATGTATTTAGCGTGCTTTGTTATGTTGATGGTAAAGTTGCTGCATTGGCAAACTGTGTTGAAGGTTTTTCTACTTTTAGCGCAAAACCGCTGATCAATTTCCACGATATTGTGGTACTTGAAGCGAATCGAGGGCAAGGGTTAACTCAATATTTATTTGATTATGTTGAAGCCATCGCAATTGATAAAGGCTGCTGTAAGCTTACTTTAGAAGTGTTAGAAGGAAATGCAATTGCCAAAAACGCTTATGAAAAAGTTGGTTTTGGCAGTTATGAACTTGACCCTAAAATGGGCCAGGCGGTATTTTGGCAGAAAAAATTATAATCATCACAACATAGTTATTTTAAAATAATGCATTATTTATTATTAACCTTTATTACTATTTTCCTATGGAGCAGTTTAGCGCTGCTTGTTGCCAAGCTTAATCATATTCCGCCGTTTCTTTTATTAGCTGCAACACTATTAATTGGCGGAAGCTTATCGTTACCGCAATATAAAAAATGGCGGGTAAACCCACAACTATTATTGGTTGGAGTCTGCGGTGTTTTTGGTTATCACTTTTTATTGTTCATGGCACTTCGTCTAGCGCCACCTGTTACCGCTAATTTGCTTAATTATTTGTGGCCGTTATTTATTTTGTTATTTACGCCACTGTTTTTTAAAGACATAAGCTTAAGTAAACGACAAGTTATTGGAACCTTAATTTCACTGGCGGGTGCTGGGCTAATTGTTGCTGCAAATGGTGTCACTATTTCTAGCGATGACATACTCGGTTATAGCCTAGCAATAATTGCGGCAATTACTTGGGCGTGTTATTCATTGCTTTCAAAGAAACTAAATCAAAGCCACACTCCGTTTGGCTCAGCGACGGTAGGGCTGTTTTGTTTGCTTTCAGGTGGCTTAGCTGCAATGTCACACCTAGCATTAGAAATAACGCCAAATGTGACATTAAGTGATTTGGGCCTGATTGTTATGTTAGGTGTAGGCCCTTTAGGACTTTCTTTTTATTGTTGGGATGCGGCACTTAAAAGGGGCGACCCAAGAGTTATTGCGACAATGTCGTATTTTACGCCGCTATTGTCGACGTTAGTACTGATAAGCTTTAGTGAGCAAATGTTTACTAAACAAATATTTATTGCCATGGCATTAATTGTTGCAGGCGCTCTAATTGCAAACCTAAAAATGCGTGTAAACCAAAGTTAAAAAGAGATTGGCTTGCGCTTTGAGCGTGGTTGCTCAACTTGTACCATTTCATTTGGCACATTTTGAAAAGCAGCAGGTTGCTTTTTCTTTGTTTTGGATTTTGGTTTATTACCCTGTGCCTGCTTCGTCATTGAACTTGCTTCAGATGATTTCTTTTGGCTTTTAACTACATTAACTTGCACAATTTCGCCATTAAATTCAATAATGTCGTCTTGGTAAACTTTTTTACGCTTTTGAAATTCAACTTCGTTATTGACCAGCACATAGCCTTCGCTGATAACAATTTTAGCTTCACCGCCACCACCGACCATATTGGCTATTTTTAACAATTTACACAATTCAATAGGTTGTACGGAAATATCGATAAGAGGGATGTCAGCTGACATAGCAAACCTTTAAAGCTGAAAATTAAAAAGTGATTATAACCGAGTCAGCTAGTGATGTCGTGTGTTCTTGTGATTATCATGTCAGTAAAACTTTGCTGAAATTTTCTACTAGTAGAGGTACTTAATATACAAACTTTTGCAGAAATATTTTGGATAACAAATTTTAACCTTGTGTAACAATTTTGTCTCTGTATAATGCGCCTCCAGCAGAAACGGCAAGATATTTGAAAGAGTATTACGCAAAACTACCGGTCTAAGGGGATTACCTATGGCAGCGGGGTTTCCAATGCGATTTAGTATCGATAGTTCGTTTCACTAGTTTTATTTTTATTGATATTAAGGCACCCCCATGAAAAACATTTTATTAGCAATCACATTCATATTCCTAGCAACGACTTACTCGCAAAATGCGCAAGCGACTAACGTTGCTACAAAACTGTGTGAGTATGTTTCAATTGATGATAAATCTCGCTTCCGTTCATTTTTAAAGACTAATAAATTAAAAATTCGTAATGTGTTTGACGGCATTCAGTGTAATGGCCAAAACTTAGTTGCTTTTGCTGGTAAAAATAACTCGATTAAAACAGGTACATTAATGTTAGGTAAATTACCTAAAGCAAAAGTTGAAGGTATTTTAGCAACAATTAATTCAGCAGAATTAACTGTGGTAGCGCAAAAACGCATTAATGGCTAACCTCTAGTATCATTCAAATGAAAGCGGACTGTAGTCCGCTTTTTTATTGCCTAAATTTCAGTTACTAATGCAATTTCAAACTTAGCTTCCCTCCATTGAAAGTTTTAATTTTCATCAGCACATAGATAGTCACCCAAGACACTTGAATGGCAAACTGCACGATTTTAATTGTGAAAACGTGAGTAGAAGCTGTTTAGCAAAATTTTGCAGGCATTAATAACGAGGTAATTGTTCTTACGCTTTGTTAGGTTATTGATTTTAGTGATGGGTATGAACTTTAATTCGATACTTGCTTACGCTTAGAAAGCCGAAGGTGTAAATAGTTTGAAGCTAAAGGGTTGCTAAAGGAGGGCAGAGACGAATAGCGCATAACTGTTAATGAATAATAGTTATTTTTAACTGAAAATTTAGCAGCGGAAATAAAGTTAATTTATCTACGAGTATATATTTGAGAAAATAAGTAGATTTTTTGAAATATTAATAGAGAAATAATGATGGTGGACGATACTGGGCTTGAACCAGTGACCCCCGCCTTGTAAGGGCGGTGCTCTCCCAACTGAGCTAATCGTCCATATATATCAAATAGTGATATGGAGTCTAGAAATATAAAGTAATGGTGGACGATACTGGGCTTGAACCAGTGACCCCCGCCTTGTAAGGGCGGTGCTCTCCCAACTGAGCTAATCGTCCATATATATTATATGAATCTAGTTATTAACGAATAAAGAATTATGGTGGACGATACTGGGCTTGAACCAGTGACCCCCGCCTTGTAAGGGCGGTGCTCTCCCAACTGAGCTAATCGTCCGAATTCGTTAATATTGTATTTAAAGTTATTGTTATGGTGGACGATACTGGGCTTGAACCAGTGACCCCCGCCTTGTAAGGGCGGTGCTCTCCCAACTGAGCTAATCGTCCGATATAACAATCATCGAAAATACAAACAGGCAGTGGTGGACGATACTGGGCTTGAACCAGTGACCCCCGCCTTGTAAGGGCGGTGCTCTCCCAACTGAGCTAATCGTCCGTCTCTGTCTGTGGAGGCGTATTATAGGGAGATCGTAAAAGCTGTCAACAAAAACTAAGTAATTTTTTGCTATTTTTTTAACTATTTAGTTCAACAGCTTTAATTTTCATCAGACTGATGGTTTTGTGAACTTTTTTTCATCTTGCTCAGAGCATTTGTGCGGAAATTCCCTATCGAGTAGGTGTATTTAGCGCTTTTGCCTGATAAAATGTCGGCAACTTTATTCACCAAAATATTTGTTTATAGCGTTTCTATTAGCGCATAAGCATTTTTAGTTGAGATTTTTATGACTTTAACAACTCGTTTTGCGCCAAGCCCAACAGGATACTTACATGTTGGTGGAGCACGTACTGCTTTATATAGTTGGTTATATGCCCAAAAAAATGGCGGTAACTTTATTCTTCGTATAGAAGACACCGATTTAGAACGTTCAACTCAAGCTTCTGTTGATGCCATTATGGATGGTATGAACTGGCTAAACCTTGAATGGACTCATGGCCCTTATTTTCAAACCGAACGTTTTGACCGTTATAAAGAAGTGATTGAACAACTACTTGCTTCTGGTAATGCCTATCGCTGTTACAGTACTAGCGAAGAAGTTGAAGTGATGCGTGAAGAAGCGAAAGCGAAAGGCGAAATTGAAAAGTACAACGGTTTATGGCGTGACCGCACAGATTACCCGGAAGATAAGCCTTTTGTTATTCGTTTTAAAAACCCTTTAGATGGCGACGTAGTGATTAACGACATCGTAAAAGGTGATATTACGATTAGTAACTTACAACTTGATGATTTAATTATCGCTCGTTCTGACGGTACTCCTACTTATAACCTTACGGTTGTTGTTGACGATTTAGATATGGAAATTTCTCACGTTGTACGTGGCGATGACCATATTAGTAATACACCGAAGCAAATTAATATTTTAAAAGCCTTAGGTGCAACTATTCCAGCATATGCACATATTCCGATGATCTTAGGTGATGATGGTAAACGTTTATCAAAACGCCATGGCGCGGTAAGTGTTATGCAATATCGTGATGATGGTTACTTACCAGAAGCATTACTAAATTATTTAGTACGTTTAGGTTGGTCACACGGCGATCAAGAAATATTTTCTCGTGAAGAAATGATTGAGCTGTTTGACTTAACAGGTTGTAATCGTGCGCCGTCTGCGTTTAATACTGATAAATTAGTATGGGTAAACCAGCATTACATGAAAACACTTGAGCCAAGTTATGTTGCTAAACAATTAGCATGGCATATGGCCGAGCAAGGTATTAATGTTGAAAATGGTCCCGCACTAGAAGAAATTGTAAAAGTACAGGCAGATCGCGTTAAAACCTTAAAAGAAATGGCACAAATTAGCCGTTACTTTTATGAAGACTTTACTGAGCTAGACGCAGCAGCTGTTAAAAAGCATTTACGCCCAGTAGTAAAAGAGCCTTTATTAGTGGTTAAAGAAAAATTAGCTGCGTTAACTGATTGGTCACCAGCGTTAATTCATGCTGCTATTAATGATACCGCTACTGAACTTGAAGTGGGTATGGGTAAAGTTGGTATGCCGTTGCGTGTTGCTGCAACAGGCGGCGGTAATTCACCGTCACTTGATATTACTTTAGCATTGTTAGACCAACAAAAAGTGCTTGATAGAATTGACCAAGCAATTGTTGTTGTTGAAGCGCGTATTGCAAATAGCTAATAATTATTGACGTTCTAATCAAAAGCCACCGTTAACGGTGGCTTTTTTAATTCTATTTTTAGTTCTGTAACTTATTTTAAATAGCTAGACTATTTTATCCATGCATAACTAAATTTCATAAACAGGCTGCGTTGCTCTTGCTCTAAGTCGTTAAACTCTTCTTCGCTGTAATGACGGTCAGAATAACCTAAGTAAAATACCGTTTGAGGATTGATTTTATAGGCATATAACAATTCAGTGGACAATGTTTTACTTCTGCGATCAATATCCTCAGGCTTGCTGTACGTATAGTTATTTGGATTTCGACTGGTGTTGTTATAAATAATGCTTAAACGTAGAAAACTTTGTACGTTAAATTGATAAGTTGTACGTAAATCGGTTAATCGGGCAATAAAAACATTTTCACCTTCAGCATTTAGCTGGCTAAAGGTCTGTTTAAGTTTTATTTCTAAATGCTTGTTTACGTTCCAGTTGAGATTATTACGTAAGCGTTTAATCTTTCCTAGACGGTTATTTCGATAATCAATTTGGTCGCCCAACTTTATGTTTGCGTTAATATAAAAGCCTAAAACCGGTTTGGTTTCTGCAAAAAGAAAGTACTGGTTTTCAGTAAATAAAGTCGTGTTACCGGCAATGGCAATATCACTTTTAATAAGTCGGCTACCTACGCTTTCTCGTTTGGTGTAGGCTAAGCGAAAATAAGAACTATAACTGGCGTTAAGCTGGGCATTAATATCAAACTCTTTTTCAATGAGCTCATTTTCATCATTGTGGGTAATGTCCCAGTCGGAATATATTCTAAAATTAGTCCACCAATTACCTGGCTCTGCGTACCATTTACGCTCGCCACCAACAACGAATTTATTGTGGTCAACCCGCGACATAAAGCCTAAATCACCACGAAAGCCCGCATTTTGTCTGTTGTAGCTAACACGATATTCCCACTCACTGTCACTATGGTAATAACCAGCTTTAAAGGCATTGCCGGTAAAGCTATCATCTTTCAGTGTTCTTAGAACACTTTCACTATATATACAGTCACCTATTTCACAGTTATTGCTTTGTTCTGGCGTAGAGCAATCTGTGGGAACTTGGCCTTCATCTTCATCAACATGACAAAACTGCTGATATAAATCTGTAGGATATTCTGTTTGAGAAAATAGCGATTGAAATTTAAACACATCATTAGTGTTTAAACGGAATCTGGCATCAATGCCATTAACGCTATTACTGTAGTTTTCTGAGGTACGTAGTGTACTTATCCAACCTAAAGTGATGTCATCATCATAGCTATAGCGGTATCTAAACGCAGCGGCTTTAGATTCGTCATCTATGGTTGCCACGGAAGACGAGCGGTTGCCAGGAATAAGAATATTGGTATTTTTATCATCAGTGACAAACAAACCAAAGGCATGGTTATTTTCACGACCGGTTAATTTTGCGCCATAATTAGGGGCGTTAATATTACGGGTATAAACGAGATTATAATCACTATCAAAGTAATCTTTATTATCGAGAAAGAAAGGGCGCTTTTCGCGGTTAAATAAAGCAAAGGTATTGTTGATGTTAAGTTGAGCGCTATCTGACTCAACGGTTGAGAAATCAGGGTTGATGGTGGCATTTAGTAGCCAGTCTGGTGTTATGCCCCAACGAACATCTAAACTACCTTCAGTATTATTATCTCGCTGCCATTCGTTATCATCGTCACGACTTTCTTGTGCTCCTAATACTACAGAAGGCGTGATGGTTAAGTTACTACCTTGCTTAGCACCTTCAAACCCAGTTGCCGTTGCTATTTGGCAAATTTCACAGTCGTTGCCTCGGTCAAGATGAATATTGGATAAACGTAGCTGTTCACTGCGAGGGTAGTATCTTAAAAGCTCTAATCCCCAAGTTTGTTTGTTGTCGCTCTCTTGAAAGTTTAGCATTCTCAGTGGTAAGGCCATTTCAACAACGTAGCCGTCAGGAACTATTTTTCCTGCACTTTCCCAAATACCATCCCAGGCATCGCTTTCGTTGCCGGTTACTTCGCTTTCGATACCATCAATTTGTACACCTAATGGGTTAACAAGAAAACGATAGGCACTTCGTTGATCATTATAACTGTCAATTTTGATACCAACTAAATCATCGCCCCAAGACTTATCACGGTCTTTTAAAAATGCACGGATTTCTTTAATGTCAGGATCTTTTGCGATAAATGCTAAGTAAAAATAGCCTTCGCTTTCCATTAATAATGCTTCGGTATGCACCGGGCTTGGAATATTGTCGTATGGGCGAGTAACGTTATTAATCAGTACTTTTTTTGCAGACTTCCATTGTGGTTCATTGAGGTTGGCGTCAATAACTATGCTGCCTGAAATTTTTGGGATATCGATTACTTCATTGTGGATATCATTATGTGTGTCGTTGTGGCTGGCGGAAAATGCTACTTGGGGCATAAATAACATAGCAAAAGTCAAAAGCATTGGCTTTTTTTGGAAAAACATTGAAGCTCCATCTAAACGGGTTACAGAAAATTACAACTATGTGCTGATGCTGAATAAAGTTAATCAATGTGTCAAAACAAATTCGATAACTTGCTGTATTCACACGTTCAAATACTAAACTCGTTGCTAAATGTATTTAATATACAATTTATATTTTGTCGTCGTTGTTAGATATTTCTTTTTCCGAGTATTGAAAAAAATATTCATGAATAATCACTCGAATCTTAAAAATTTCTAGAGCATAATAACTTTATCTTTGTTTATCATCATAAGTCGTTATACAAAACATGCCATTTTCTTTGCTTGATGTTGTTGCTATAAGCTGTTTTATTATTTGTTGGGTTGGATATACTTGGTTTGCTCGTAGAAAAGCCAAAACAACAAACTGTGTTGCCCGCTGTTTGCATCAGCATCGAATTCATTGGATGTATGAAGTTATTGGTCGTGATATTAGAGTAGGTGAAGCGGCTTTATTAGCAAATTTGGAGCGAAATATTGCCTTTTTTGCTTCTTCCACGTTATTGATATTAGCAGGTGTTTTAACCTTGTTCTCTCAGGTTGAACGTTTAGAGTCGGTTATTGACTCGATTCCTTATGCTGAGTTTCCAAATCATGTCATGATACAACTAAAGCTAAGCTTATTGGCGTTGATATTTGTTATGGCTTTTTTCCAGTTTACTTGGTCGATGCGCCAATATGGTTTCGTTAATGTTATGATAGGTGCCTGCCCGTATGACGAAAGCGGTAGTAATAAGAACCTACAACAATATGCTGAGCAAATGGCAGTAGTGCAAGACCAAGCCGCCCATTCATATAATTATGGGCTTCGTTCTTATTATTTCTCAATAGCGGCTTTGTGTTGGTTTTTTCACCCGCTTATTTTTATTATTGCTAGCTTATTTGTTGTTTATACCTTGTATAATCGAGAATTTCATTCGAAAGCTGTGAAAGCGATCACGCTTGGTCAGCAATATTTAGAGCATGAACGTGCGACAAGGCACCTTGAAATGAATGATTCAGCGCAAAGTTTAATGCAAAGTAATAACGAAACTAAAAAGTAATAAATTTTTATGACTGCTAAGTACTACGCTAACTTCTTGCCTAAGCACTTTGACAATTTTGATTGTTTAAAGCTTGCCCCAGGTATTTACCTAATTTTGCTATTTGTACTGCGAGCTTATATTGTCTGGATCATGTCGGTAACCAATATGCGTGATCATGTTGGTATTATTCAATGGATATTTCCGCAAACTTCATTATTTTATTTAAACTTAGCTTCAGGTGCTTTGGGTTTATTCATCGTTTTGGTATTAAGCTTACGACGACCTAATGCTGCAAGTTGGGTGCGAAGTAGTTGGAAGAAGTGTGATGTGCTACTAATTATTGCGTTGATATTTGATTTACTTATTACCCTTTTGGGTTACTTTGTTTGGCAACTGCAATCAATATCGTGGTTGTTAGTACATGGCACGTTAGTTGTTGGTGCTATTACTTATATATTGTTAAGTAAACGTTTTGCTATTAATTTAGCTGAATTTCCAGAAGAGCTTCCTGAAAAATAACCGTCATAAAGTTAATATACGTAAGTTAAAATTCATAAAGCTAGAAACAAATAAATAAAGGTAAAAAACTTGATTGATGCAAACACCCAAGATGAACGATTAATTATTCTTGATACGGAAACCACCGGTATTAACTATCGTGAAGGGCATCGTATCGTTGAAATTGGTTGTGTTGAAATGATCAACCGTCAGTTAACTGGTCGAAATTATCATGTGTATGTCAAGCCGATGGCTTATGGCATGCAAATGGTAATGGAACAAGAAGTTATTAATATTCATGGCTTAACTGATGACTTTTTAAGTGATAAACCGGTATTTGAACAAGTAGGGCAAGAGTTTGTCGACTTTATTAAAGGTGCACGACTTGTTATTCATAACGCTAAATTCGATGTCGGCTTTATGGACCACGAATTTTCTATGATTCCGGGCTTACCAAAAACCACTGATATTTGTAGCGTAACCGATACGTTAAAAGTATCAAAAGATGAGTTTGGCTCGCCTAAAACCTTAGATTACTTAGCGCGCTTTTATAAAGTTGATAAGCTTATCGACCGTACTTATCACGGGGCATTGATTGATGCTCAGTTGCTGGCGTTTGTTTATATAGAAATGACGCGTAAGCAAGAAACATTGAATTTGCAGTCAGGTGACGGCAAAAGTGAAGATGCCAATGCTATTCGTCGAATAAATATAAATCGTCCAAAATTAAAGGTTTTACAGGCAACTGCCGATGAACTAACTGAGCATGAAAATCGTTTAGCTATTGTTAGTGAAAAAGGGGCTACGCCATTATGGCAAAAATAGAAACGGCAACGTTAAGTATTACAACAGCAACTATAGCGAAAAAAAAACGGCTAAAAACCAAGTCACTACTTGGTAAGGCAATAACAAATTTAGTGTTAGGTGTGGTAGTGACTTTGAGTGCAAACGCCCAACAGCTCAAAGGTGAAATTGAATATTATGAAGATAATATTACTAATCAAATTCCTTATTTCGACAATCGTTTCCGTATTGATGAAGAGTTAGAAGAAGTCACCTTTTTATTTTATCGTCGAAGTGGCACACAGCCTGTTATTTTGGTACGTCCTGATGGTTCAAAATTAAAAATTAATAGTGTTCAAAAAGATAAAGTGCAATGGTTTGATGATCGCACTTTCGATATGATCAAAATAAAATCTCCGATGGTTGGTCCTTGGCAAGTTATTGGGCAAGTTGAACCTAACAGCAAAATCATGATTGTGTCGGAAATAAAATTAGAAGTAACGCCATTACCTGACATTATCTTGCAAGGTGAAACGCTTAAAATGGAAGGGCGTTTATTTAATGGTGAAATGGCAATAGACAATCCTTCATTTAATGACGTACTGGTACTTGATGTAGACTTCTTTAGCACCAACAACTCAGCTTATGATAATTTTGGCGCAGAGCCAGTTAAATTAACTTCATTTCGTGATGATGGTCGAGACTTAGATGAGCACGCCAACGACAGTTTATTTACAGGTGAGTTCGAATTAGACTTTGCTCCAGGTGAGTGGGAACCCATTTATATTGTTAAAATGCCAATGGCAACGCGAGAGTTAAGACAAACGCCGGTTGTTGTGGAAAAAAATCCTATTAGTATCTCAGTTGAAACAACGCAAGATGAAAACGGTGTTCATGTCGTTACTTTTGCTATTGATGACAGCTTTGTGAAAGCCGACAGTATTTTGATCCAAGGTAAAGTCACCTTTCCTGATAGGCAAGTTGAACCATTCTCGGTAATGGATGGGAAGGGAATATCAAGAATTCATAATATTGGTTTTACTGAACCAGGTGTACATAGAATAAAAATTGGCGTATTTGGTGAAACATTGCATGGCAGAGAATTTAGAGCAACACTGCCAGAATTTAGCTTTAATGTTGATCGTGAAGGTGGGTTACTTGTTCCAACACTAAATAGTGACGGCATAGAGTTGAGTGTTGAACAACAAAATGCTCAAGCTATTGCCGATGCCAAAATGGCAGCAGAGCAACTTGAACAAGAATTAGCGCAAGCGAAAATGGCACAAGAAGCAGAAATTGCCGCGAAACAGCAAGAAAATATTTTATATATTGTCGGTGGTAATACGATAGTTATCTTAATTGCTGGAATTTTATTTTTAGTAATGCGCCGCAAAAAAGCGAAAAGTTAGCGCTTTATTGAACTTTTATTGATGGTTTTGCTGTTAAAAACGTCGGATTGCTTATCAATTAGGCATATAGACAAATGAATGAAAAAAACTGGTTGACGCCATCGATTCTTAACCGTATTATTCCCGCCGCATTCAACGAGTTGTGTTGAAAGCAGCGATTAATGTGTGGAGTGGTAGTTCAGTTGGTTAGAATACCGGCCTGTCACGCCGGGGGTCGCGGGTTCGAGTCCCGTCCACTCCGCCAATTAATCAAAAGGTTGTAAGTCCTTTTAAAATTTACAGAAGCAAGATGTGTGGAGTGGTAGTTCAGTTGGTTAGAATACCGGCCTGTCACGCCGGGGGTCGCGGGTTCGAGTCCCGTCCACTCCGCCAATTGTTTCAAAGGTTGTAAATCCTTTTAAAATTTACAGAAGCAAGATGTGTGGAGTGGTAGTTCAGTTGGTTAGAATACCGGCCTGTCACGCCGGGGGTCGCGGGTTCGAGTCCCGTCCACTCCGCCAATTGTTTCAAAGGTTGTAAATCCTTTTAAAATTTACAGAAGCAAGATGTGTGGAGTGGTAGTTCAGTTGGTTAGAATACCGGCCTGTCACGCCGGGGGTCGCGGGTTCGAGTCCCGTCCACTCCGCCAATTGTTTCAAAGAAGGAGTTCTCATACTCAAAATAAATACGCGGAGTGGTAGTTCAGTTGGTTAGAATACCGGCCTGTCACGCCGGGGGTCGCGGGTTCGAGTCCCGTCCACTCCGCCAATTTATTTAATTCTTACCTTGAACATTTAAAAACAGAAAATTCACCGTAATAATCTTATTTAAACAACAGAGCAGTTCACTTAGTTCACATTGTTATTTTAATTGCTGTTCGTATCTTTTTAACCTATCTTCACACTAACTTACTTGTTTAACGTTATATTTGCTTTTTAAGCTTAATTTATAGTTTATCAAAACGTTATGTTTAACCCGTATTGCATGCCATTGATTGTAGTAATGCTTAAATTAGCGTTGATAGAGGGCTTGTAACACCATTTGCACCACGCTCTATAACATGGGTATATATTTGTGTTGTTCTGATGTCACTATGGCCGAGCTGTTCTTGTACCGTGCGAATGTCTGCGCCCGCTTGAAGTAAATGAGTTGCAAAAGAATGACGTAAAGTATGACAAGTAATGTTCTTGTTTATATTTGATTTAGTAGAAGCTGCCTTTATCGCTTTTTGAATAACGGATTCATTTAAGTGATGACGCCGAACTCGGTTAATGTCGGGGTCAGTAGATAAACGATATGACGGAAATAAGTAGTGCCAGTTAAACTCTTTTGCAGCATTAGGGTACTTTCGGGCCAAAGCGAATGGCAGGTAAACGCCTGAATATGCTGAGTTTTGCATATCTAGCTGATAATAGGAACGTACGCGTTCTATTTGCTCTTTTAACACTGTTGATAATTCAGCTGCTAGCGTCACCGTTCTATGCTTACCACCTTTACCATTCCAGACTTGAATGCAGTGATAATCAAAGTTTATATCTTGAACTCTCAAGCGAACGGCTTCCATTAAACGTAAGCCACTACCATACATTAACTGACAAAGTAGCAAGTTTTTGGTATTTAGTAGGCTGAAAAGAATTTTAACTTCTGAAGTTGTTAAAACTGTAGGTAGTTTTGGCGTTATTCTAGATTTATTAAAGCGCAGCTCCATACTTAACGGGTTTGTCAAAATATGTTTATATAAATAGTTAACTGAGTTTAATGCTAACGCTTGTGACTTTGGCGCAAGATTTAACGTATTTGAAAGGTAACTTAGGAATTGTTCAACCTCTTTATCATGGCAGTCTTTTGGATGTATTTTTCCAATAAAAATAATGTACGCTTTAATCCAATATAGATAAGAATCTATCGTGCGTTTAGCGTAGCGTCGTGTCCACATTGTTTCTTTGATATGAAAGAGAAACTCAGAACTCATATTTTTTATCCTTTTAATTTTCTATACTGTTTATACATACAGTTTAGTGCTGTTTCCATGTTTTGTGTAGAAAGTAGGAATTAATCGGCCTTTCTTTTCTTAATATGCGTATAGAGTATTAGTAACTTGTTGAATATTATAATTAACGTATGTATATTAATTTGAATAAATATTCATTAGGTAGATAATTTTTTTGTGGAAAGCAAGATCTGATCTGTCTAATAAGCTGTTATGTGCTTTATTATCATTCTGGAGAATGTATTGGAAATCCTCACATGTATATGGAAATTTGTAGGTGAAAATGCTGGTGAGACAATTGCATTCTCGGCATTAGGACTTGCTATATGGCAGGGGTATATCGCTCGTAGACATAATAAACTCAGTGTACGTCCTCACCTTACCTTTTCATCAACCTTCTTAGATGAAGCCCCTCATTTAACAGTAGATATAAAAAACAATGGCCTTGGTACTGCCATAATTATGGGTTATCAAGTCATTTTGGACGGAGTAGTTCAAGAAGATACTGGAAAGTCTTATGTCATCGAAATATGTCGTAAACTTGAAATCCCAGAAAGGTTTAGTTCAGCTGGTAGGTACTTCGAAGTGGGGGGAGCGATTTCTGCGGGTGAAACCCTAAATGTAATGAAAATAGTCCTGAATGAAGGATCATTTTTGGATCGTAAACTTACACATAAAGAATTAGATAGAATTCAGTTTAAAATAAAGTATAAATGCTTATACGGTGGTTCATATAAGGCTGAGTTTCACAGCACATAACAAGTTACTCAAACGGACGCTAAACAGTTGGCTAGCTTCGTTCCTCGCAATTTTAGCCAACAATTTCGCGCCGCTTAGTAAGGCGTTATGAGTATTAAGGATGATTGAGCTTATAATCTTTATTCTTCCAATAATTACAGGTGGAATTGGAATATATCAAAAAACGATGCGGGCTGAAGAATCAGCAATTATATTCGTTGATAGCGCCAATAAGTATGGAGTTAAACGGAGGGCATTAAACTCCCCTCGCTTCTTTTTACAGTCATTTGCGTATATTGTTTCTCCTTTATATATTAGCCTTGGCTGGGCTTGGATGACGTTAGGTATAACTTTATTAATAATAATGGCTGCATACTTGCTATTTAGTGATGAGAAAACTGTAACTCCAGATCTATATTCGTCCGAGTTTGAGAGCTTAATAGCAAAAAGAAAGAAGCAGGCTCTTTCTAGTGTATTGCTTATAATATTATGGCTTGTTACTTGGGGTGTTCAATACTCATAACAAGCTGTTCAAGCGGGACAAATAACAGTTGGCTGGTTTCGCTTCGCTTCACATTTTAGCCAACTACAATTTGCCCCTTAACAGGGCGTTATGTTTTCATCAAACTTTCGTTTTAAATTTCAACTGTTCGTGAATAAAAGGGACTTTTATGAAAGAATCTATCAACGAACTTAAAAGTGAGTTCAAAGCTAAATTACTCTTTTGGAATAGTATTCAAAGTGTGAAAGTTAAAATAGCTTTATGTTTACTATTCATAGCCTTAATAGGACTAAAAGTGTTCACCACAGTTTTAACTTTTGACTGGCTAGTGGATCTATTCAGCTAGTTTAGTGTAGCAAAAACATAACAAGTAATTAAACAGGGACAAAAAACAGCGGGCTGTTCGCTTCGCTCCATTTTAGCCCACTATTTTTTGCCCATTAATTGGGCGTTATATGCCTTTTGGAGTTTAGTGAATGAAATCAGTCTGGGTATTCAATAAAAATAATTCCAACTTTTCTGGTGGTATTTTTAGTGAACTCGAATTAGCTGAGAATTGGATTAAAGAAAATTCATTAACTGGAATTCTCACTAAATATCCACTTAATCAAGGTGTTTTTGATTGGGCTGTTGAAAATGATATGCACAGTATAAAACCTAAAATTTGGCGGTAAAAAGTAAAGAGCCTAACTTTATCGGTGGTTTTACAACGGCTAGTCAGGAACACTATCATTACGAAAATGGCATTTGTGCATAAGGCATATAACAAGCCACTCAAGAGGGAAAATTTACAGTTTGCTGTTTTCACTCCGTTCAACATTTTAGCAAACTATAAATTTCCCCTTAGTGGGGCGTTATACATACTAGGAAATTATGGTATTCGTAAGTCTATCGGTGCAAAATATTAAAGAATCCAAAAATTTCTACGTAGATACTTTGGGTTTATTTAAATTAGTTGACTCTAATCGAATTATTTGCGATTCAGGGATAGATTTAATTATCGACTTATATCAAGTTGAGTCTGACGAACACATAAATGTATTTGAACAAAAAGAACATGTTATATCTGATTTAGCATTAGGTTATGACAAGTCAGAATTATTGTTATGTGACACTTTGGAAGCAAACTTATTTGACTTTGATTTACAGAATTGTATCGCAGGTAGTTTTTTAAGATTAAAAGATCCAAGTGGTAATAAACTTACGATTAGCCATCAAAAATGTGGTGGTATTAGGTAGGTGTTAAGTATGTATAACAAGCCACTCAAGCAGGACAAATAACAGTTGGCTTTGTTCGCTTCGCTCTCTATTATAGCCAACTATCATTTGCTTCTTAGTGGGGCGTTAGGCGAATCGATAATTCGAGAGTAATTTAAATGTCAGGTAATGCTCCAAAAATGGAAAGTAATGTTCAGCTTAAAGTGACTGATCCTGAAGATTTTACAAAAGACGGGGCGCTTTATCGCA
>Ga0209707_1001002_pt1 | contig 16271 bp, 15 predicted proteins | sample EN4Hudsemesocosm_FD_184630 | JGI IMG/M metagenome (GOLD analysis project Ga0209707, IMG submission 184630) | Methane-oxidizing microbial communities from mesocosms in the Hudson Canyon - EN4B Hudson Canyon (SPAdes) (version 2) | ecosystem: Environmental > Aquatic > Marine > Cold seeps | place... | reverse complement strand
AAACCAGCAGAGCTGGTTTTTTAAGTGACATAGAATTATTAACTAGTAAAACATTATGCTAAGCATTGACGCCTACTTGAAAATAACTTTTAGCTGCTAACGCGATTGTTAGCGGCATCTATTAATGGTTGCGATCCACTTTGAATAAGAGCTAGGTTAGCTTTAACAACTTTCTTTGGTAATTTTGAAATCATCAAAGAACCTGTTTTAACAGAACCTTTAGTAGCAGCAAATTCCAACAAGTTTTTACCGTTACATTGAATACCTGAAAAGATACTACGAATTTTTAATTTATTCGTCTTTAAGAATGAACGCATGCGTTTTTTGTCGTCGGCAGCTACATACTCACATACACTTTGAGCGATGTTCGCAGCTTGTGCCTTCGGCGCCGATACAACAGACGTCAATAATAAAGCAGTAATGGTAGAAGCTAGTAATAATTTTTTCATTTTAATAACCTTTTAAGTAATTTAGTTAGTAAAAGAAAAAACCACAGGATGTACCTATAACGAGGTGACTCCGCTGTCATAGAAATTAACTTAACATTAAGTTAAAACCCTTAGACCGGTGGTTTTGCGTAGCATGTTTTCGCATGCCTTGCCTTTTCTTTGTCACTTTCAGTATTGCTAAATAAAAAGCAAATTGCAACTATAAGTCATGCTTTGTGATTGTTTTTTGAACTGTTTCGGGTGTTTTCTTTAAAAAACAATATGTTGAGGTAATAAATAGTCAAAGTATAATAATACAAAAAGGGGCCGTAGCCCCTTTGATTGTTAACTTTATGTTACTTTTACATTAAATTAAAAGGTCATTTCAGGTACGTGGCCTGGAATAACAAGTTCGCCTTCAGTAAGTTTAATGATTTCATCAACAGAAACACCTGGAGCACGTTCAAGTAAATGAAATTTACCGCCTTTGATTTCTATAAAAGCTAAATCAGTTAAAACTCGTTTTATGCAGCCTTTCCCTGTTAGTGGTAGTGAACACTGATTAAGTAGTTTTGATACACCATGTTTGGATGCATGAGTCATAGTAACGATGATGTTATCAGCCCCTGCAACTAAGTCCATTGCACCACCCATACCTTTAATCAGTTTACCTGGAATCATATAGGAGGCGATATTACCGCTGGTGTCTACCTCAAATGCGCCAAGTACGGTTAAATCAACATGCCCGCCACGGATCATGGCAAAAGATTCGGCTGAATCAAATATTGAAGCACCTGTTGCCATTGTTACTGTCTGTTTACCTGCATTAATCAAATCTGCATCAATTTGTTCTTCAGTTGGAAATTGTCCCATACCTAACAAACCATTTTCAGACTGAAGCATAACCTCAATGTCAGCAGGTACGTAATTGGCAACTAATGTTGGGATGCCTATGCCCAGATTAACGTAAAATCCATCTTGGAGTTCCTGAGCAACTCGTTGAGCAATTTGTTCACGTGTTAAAGCCATTTTAACCTCCTAAGCAGTACGAACAGTACGTTGTTCGATACGTTTTTCAAATGAGCCTAAAATAAGGCGGTTAACATAAATACCAGGGGTATGAATTTGATCAGGGTCTAATTCGCCTGGCTCAACTATTTCTTCAACCTCTACAACGGTAATTTTTCCTGCTGTTGCTGCCAAAGGATTAAAATTCCGTGCTGTTTTTCTAAATACTAAATTACCGTACCGATCTGCTTTCCACGCTTTTACTATGGCAAAATCGCCAGTAATTGCAGGTTCTAATATGTAATGTCGACCATTAAATTCTCGTTCTTCTTTACCATCAGCTACTGGTGTTCCATAACCTGTAGCAGTATAAAAAGCTGGGATACCTGCACCACCAGCTCGCATTTTCTCGGCGAGCGTGCCTTGTGGCGTTAGCTCTACTTCTAATTCACCTGCCATCATTTGGCGCTCAAATTCAGCGTTTTCTCCAACATAAGAAGCAATGATTTTTTTTATTTGGCGATCAGGTAACAAAATACCTAAGCCAAAATCATCAACACCACAATTATTAGATACTAGAGTAAGACCTTTAGTACCTTTACGTTTAATTTCACTAATTAAGTTTTCTGGGATACCACAAAGACCAAAGCCACCAGCAATTACTGTCATGTTGTCGGTTAAACCTGCCATGGCTTCTTCATAGCTTGACACTACTTTGTCAAAACCTGCCATTTGAAACTCCTATGTTTTTTGTAAGTTACGGTTAGTTAGTATTAATCACTAAATGTGTATTAACATTGTGCACGGTAAGCATTAGATACCTTTGAAACAGGGGCTTTCTTTAAAATATCACTGATAAACCAGCCCGCTTTAAGCAATTTGTCGAAATCTATTCCTGTTTTTATACCTAAACCATCAAGCATATATACAACATCTTCGGTAGCAACATTACCTGATGCACCTTTAGCATAAGGGCAGCCGCCAAGTCCTGCAATAGCACTATCGACTACCTGTACGCCCATTTGCAGGGCGGTGTAAATGTTAGCTAACGCTTGGCCGTAGGTGTCATGAAAGTGAACTGCTAGTTTAGCCATTGGTATACGGGCACTAACAGCCTGTAACATCTTTTGTACGCTTGCTGGCGTACCTATACCAATGGTGTCGCCAAGTGATATTTCATAACACCCCATGTTGAATAGTTGTTCAGCTACTTCAGCGACCTTTTCAGGTTCAATGAAACCATCATATGGACAGCCTACTACGCAAGAAACATAACCTCTAACCTGAATATTTGCCTTTTTTGCAGCTTTAATAATCGGCTCGAACCGAAGAAGGCTTTCTTCAATTGAGCAGTTAATATTTTTCTGACTGAAAGCTTCTGAAGCGGCGCCAAAAATAGCGACTTCATCAGCATTCACTGCAACTGCACCTTCAAAACCTCTAATATTAGGAGTTAGTGCAGCATAAGTTACACCTTTGGAGCGAATTATATTTTCAAATACTTCTGTTGAAGTTGACATTTGTGGCACCCATTTGGCTGAAACAAAACTACCACTTTCAATATAACTGACGCCGGCATTGGATAATTGGTTGATTAAATCGACTTTATCTTTCGCGCTGATGAGCATTTTTTCATTTTGCAAACCATCTCGAGGCCCTACCTCGACAATTTTAACTTCTGTAGGTAGGTTTTGATTTAATTCACTTAGTTGGTTTATGGAAGAATTCATGGCTATCCTTCCTCTGCAACAAAAGAAAGTAGTTCAGCGCCACCATCAACCATTTCACCTTCAGTAAAAAATATGGCTTCAATAGTGCCTTTTTCTGGTGCTCGAATAGTGTGTTCCATTTTCATTGCCTCCATAATAACTAAGGCTTGATCTTTTTCTACTTTGTCACCAGTATTTACTAATACACTGACCATTGTTCCATTCATAGGCGCTATTAGTCCACCGTGGTTGTTATCGGTTGAACTATCACCACAGTCAGGTAAAACATGAGTAAATTTGAATACTCCGTTTTGGCCATTTCGATTACAATAAAGGCTAATATTATTGTTAAAGTGAGCGATAGTTGCCTGACTCCTATAGCCATCAATACTTACTTTTAAAACTTCACCATCGATGCTTCCTTGGCAATCATGGTTTTTGCAATCAAAGTTTTGGCCATTAACGGTAATTAGGTAGTAACTTCCATTACCTTGACGTTTTTGCTCAACCACAACAGAGTATTCAATGTCATTATGCGCTAGTACTAACTGATGAGTATGTGGTTCATTTAAACGCCAAGCATTGGTATTGTTCCAAGGTGAATAAGGATCATTAGTTTTTTCTGCGTTTTGTTCAGCATTTTTTGCTTGAGATAACACCAAATATAATGCGGCCATGGGCAGTTCATTTGCTAATGTTTGACTACCTGTGTGAAAAATGAGGTCGTTATTTTTTTCAATAAATCCAGTATCTATATCAGCTTCAACAAAAGGTTTACATGTTGCTAAGTTATATAAAAAGTCGATATTTGTTGTAACGCCATTGATGCGGTATTCACTTAACGCTTTTGCCATGCGTTGAAGTGCTTTTTCCCTATTTTCATCCCAAACAATCAATTTAGCTATCATAGGATCGTAAAATACACTTACCTCATCGCCTTGACGAACACCAGTATCTATTCGCACGTGTTTACTTTCTATTGGCGTTTGTAAAAACTCCAATGTACCGGTTGCTGGTAGAAAGTCATTACTAGGGTCTTCAGCATAAATACGTGCTTCAAAAGCATGACCATTTAATACTAATTCATCTTGAGTTTTAGGTAAGTACTCACCAGCAGCTACTCTTAATTGCCACTCCACTAGATCTTGGCCGGTAATCATTTCTGTTACTGGGTGCTCAACTTGTAATCGTGTATTCATTTCCATGAAATAGAAAGAGCCATCAACATCTAATAAAAATTCAACCGTGCCAGCGCCTTGGTAACCAATCGCTTGAGCTGACTTTATTGCTGATTCGCCCATTTGCGCTCGTAAAGCTTCACTCATACTGAATGCTGGTGCTTCTTCGATAACTTTTTGGTGGCGGCGTTGAACAGAGCAATCGCGTTCAAATAAATAAACCGCGTTATTATGGTTATCACAAAAAACTTGAATTTCAACATGGCGAGGCTGGGTTAAGTACTTTTCAACTAACATGCGATCATCGCCAAAAGATGATTTTGCTTCACGTTTTGCTGCGGCTAAGCCTTCTGAGAATTCAGACTCTTTCCACACTTGACGCATACCTTTACCACCACCACCAGCAGTCGCTTTTAGTAATACGGGATAGCCCATTTCATCAGCAGATTTTTTAAGAATGTCCTCTGATTGCTCATCACCATGATAACCAGGTACAAGCGGAACATTCGCTTTTTCCATAATGTTCTTAGCTGCAGATTTTGATCCCATTGCCTCAATAGCGCCAACAGGTGGGCCGATAAAGGTTATATTCTCTTGGCTACATTGTTTACAGAATTCAGCGTTTTCAGATAAAAAACCATACCCTGGATGTATCGCTTGAGCGCCAGTTATTTTGGCAGCTTCAATGACTTTATCTACTAATAGATAACTTTCACGAGAAGGTGATGGACCCAGATAAACAGCCTCGTCTGCCATATGAACATGCAAAGATTCAGCATCGGCATCAGAGTAAACTGCAACGGTTAAAATACCCATTTTTTTTGCCGTTTTAATAATACGACAAGCAATTTCACCACGATTGGCAATTAATATTTTAGTAAACATTTTATTTTTAACTTTATAAGAATTTTTATTAGTCATTTGAGCAATCCTTGGTTAATTGCCAGGCAGGAGGGCGTTTTTCAAAGAAAGAGCTTAACCCTTCTTGACCTTCAGGTGACACTCTTAAATGTGCAATTCGTTGGCTGGTATCTTGTAACAATGTTTCGCTGGACTCTTGGAAAGCGACATCTAAAGCAAGTTTTTTTGCTGCTTGTATTGCTTGAGGACCATTTGATAACAAGGTAGTGATCATTTTATCAACTTCAGCTGTTAGTGAATCAAGTTCAACTACTTCATCAACTAAGCCGATTTGTTGGGCTTTATCTGCAAAAAAGCGCTCAGCTGTTATAAAGTAACGTCTAGCCGCTTTTAAACCTATAGCATTAACCACGTACGGACCTATGGTTGCAGGAATTAACCCAAGTTTTACTTCACTTAAACAAAAACTTGCTTTACTTGCCGCGATAACAATATCACAACAACTGGCTAAACCGACTGCGCCACCGAATGCGGCGCCTTGAATTTTAGCTATGGTTGGTTGAGGCAAAAAGTTTAACGTTTTAAGCATATTCGCCAATGCGGTAGCATCTTTAAAGTTATCTTCATAAGAGTAACTTGCCATGCGTTTCATCCAACCGAGATCTGCACCGGCAGAAAAACTTTTACCTGTTGAAGCAAGTACCATGACTTTTATATCATTGCTTGTTGAAATTTTGTGGAAAATATCCGTTAGCTCTTTAATGACAATGTCATCAAAAGCATTATGTTTTTCGGGATTATTTAAGGTGACGGTAGCAACACCTTTGCTGTCGACATTAAATAAAACATTTAGGTTATTTGTATTTTGGTTATCACTATAATTATTCAAAGCTGTTACCTACATTCTAAAGATGCCAAATTTGGTTTCTTCAATGGTTTTATTTAATGAAGCCGATATGGCTAAACCTAAAACTTGACGAGTCTCGCTTGGATCAATGATTCCATCGTCCCATAACCTTGCCGAAGCGTAATAAGGGTGGCCTTGGTGTTCATAATTATCAATGATGGGTTGTTTAAATTCGCTTTCATCAGTTTCAGACCAAGTTTCACCATTGCGTTCTTTTTTATCTCTAGTCACTTGTGCCATTACACCTGCTGCTTGTTCTCCACCCATCACTGAAATTCTAGCATTCGGCCACATAAACAAAAATCGAGGATCAAATGCTCGGCCACACATGCCATAGTTGCCAGCACCAAAGCTGCCACCGATAAGAACAGTAAATTTAGGGACTTGCGCGGTCGCTACTGCAGTGACCATTTTGGCACCATGTTTCGCAATACCACCTGATTCATATTGTTGACCTACCATAAACCCTGTGATGTTTTGTAAAAAAACTAAAGGTATTTTACGTTGTGCGCAAAGCTCAATAAAGTGAGCCCCTTTTTGTGCGGATTCACCGAATAAAACCCCATTATTAGCCACTATCCCTACAGGGTAGCCAAAAATACGAGCGAAGCCGCAAACTAATGTAGTGCCATAAAGCGCCTTAAATTCATCAAAGTCACTGCCGTCAACCACACGTGCAATTACTTCTCTAACATCATAAGGCTGGCGTGCATCTTTAGGGATGATGCCGTAAATTTCATTACTTTCATAAGCCGGTTCGCTTATTGGTTTAATGTTTACTTGTACTGGTTTTATTCTATTTAAATTCTTTACTGCGCTACGGGCTAGTTCTAAAGCATGATTATCATTTTGAGCGTAATGATCGGTCACACCAGATGTGCGGCAATGTACCTCAGCACCACCTAAATCTTCTGCACTAACTACTTCGCCTGTTGCAGCTTTTACCAGTGGCGGGCCAGCAAGAAAAATGGTTCCTTGTTCTTTTACGATAATAGATTCATCAGCCATCGCGGGTACATAAGCGCCACCTGCAGTACACGAGCCCATAACTACTGCTATTTGAGGAATATTTTTTGCTGACATATTCGCTTGGTTGAAAAATATACGACCAAAATGTTCTTTATCAGGAAAAACATCATCTTGATTAGGTAAATTAGCACCACCTGAGTCAACCAAATATATGCAGGGGAGGTTATTTTCTTGAGCAATAGTTTGTGCTCTAAGGTGTTTTTTTACCGTAAGGGGATAATAAGTACCACCTTTTACTGTTGCATCGTTGGCAACAATTATACATTCTTGGCCGCCAACACGGCCAATACCTGTTATAACACCAGCAGAAGGGACATTGTCTTTATAGACTTTAAAAGCGGCAAATTGAGAGAGTTCAAGAAAAGGTGAACCAGTATCTAACAGTGCGAGTACTCGGTCACGAGGTAATAATTTACCACGATCTAAATGACGCTGACGACTGCCTTCACCTCCGCCCAATTTAATTTCTTCAAGTTTAGTTTTTAAGTCATCAACTTGTGTCTGCATATGGGCAGCGTTTTCGATAAAATCTTGGCTGCGAGTATTAATTTTAGATATTATTTTAGCCACGGCTAAGTCCTTGTATCAATTTTGTCATCCTTTATTAGCGTTCTAGAGGATGACAATCAATAAATGTGAAGGTTAAGTAGTTTTTACAGCCTATTATTTAGACTCAGAAAATAATTCTCGTCCAATGAGCATACGGCGAATTTCTGAAGTACCCGCGCCAATTTCGTACAATTTAGCGTCTCGTAACAACCGGCCAGCTGGAAATTCATTAATGTAGCCATTGCCACCTAACAGCTGAATGGTGTCTAGTGCCATTTTTGTTGCTAATTCAGCTGCATAAAGGATAACTGCTGCTGAATCTTTGCGAGTTGTTTCACCGCGGTCACATGCTTGAGCAACCATGTATGCATATGATTTTGCAGCGTTCATTTGTGTATACATATCAGCAACTTTTCCTTGAACCAATTGGAATTCACCAATGGATTGGCCAAATTGTTTACGGTCGTGAATGTAAGGAACCACTAAATCCATACAAGCATCCATGATCCCTAAAGAGCCACCAGAAAGTACAACACGTTCGTAATCTAAGCCGCTCATTAATACACGAACACCTTTTCCTTCCACACCTAAAATGTTTTCTGCGGGCACTTCACAATCTTGAAAAACTAATTCACAAGTATTTGAACCACGCATACCTAACTTGTCTAATTTTTGATGGCGAGAAAATCCAGGGTAGTCACGTTCAACAATAAAAGCGGTAATACCTTTAGAGCCTGCATTGATATCTGTTTTGGCGTAAATAACGTAAACATCAGCATCTGGACCATTGGTAATCCACATTTTATTGCCATTTAAAATGTACTTATTACCTTTTTTATCAGCGCGAAGTTTCATACTAACAACATCACTGCCAGCGTTAGGCTCACTCATGGCAAGTGCTCCAACGTGTTCACCAGTACAAAGTTTTGGTAAATATTTTAATTTTTGTTCATGTGAGCCATTTTTACTTAACTGGTTTAAACACAGGTTCGACATAGCGCCATAACTTAAACCTACAGAGGCTGAAGCTCGACTGATTTCTTGCATTGCTATGATGTGTTCGATATAACCTAAATCTGAGCCGCCATATTGTTCGTCAACAGTCATTCCTAATAAACCCATATCGCCAAATTTGCGCCATAAATCTTTTGGAAACTCATTATCAATGTCAATTTGTGCTGCACGAGGAGCAATTTCATCACGAGAAAAGGCATTAACTTGATCGCGAATCATGTCTACGGTTTCGCCTAAGTTAAAGTTTAATGAAGAGAATGTTGAAATCATGGGTAAATCCTTATTAAATAATATTCAATGATAATTAATACAAGCAAAGTTATTCTATACACTTTTTAGTTATCATCATTTTCTATAAATGTTTGTTTTAACTGATTTTAGGCTCTACAATGTTTAATGTTTTTAAACAGTTTTGCTCTAAGTCATCTAGTTCGATTAACACAGCGCTTATATCTTCTAGCTGTTGATTTAAATCACTTTTCTTTTGAGAGATTAAATTCATAATTGTTTCTAACTGTGAAGCACTACTTTTGTCTGCATCGTACAGATCAAACAAACGCCCCGTTTCAGCTAGTGAAAACCCTAAACGTTTTCCGCGTAGGATTAACTTTAGTCGAACTCTGTCTCTTTGGTTATAAATTCTTGTTTGTCCTTTACGAGTAGGGGTTATCAATCTTTGATCTTCGTAAAATCGAATGCTTCGTGTTGTTATGTCAAATTCCTTGGCTAGATCGCCGATAGAATAAGTGACTTGTGCTGCTTTTGTCATGTCGAGCTCGAGCTTGTTATCTTGCGAAATACCTTACATGAAGTTTACGTTAACGTAAAGTGCGTTGTTGGTTGAGCTATTGTCAAATGTACACCAGCTGTATAAAAGTCATTACATTTTCAAAGGCAGGAAGTGCATTCAACTTTGACAAAAATAAGACTTTAAAATTCATTCATCTAAAGTGGTGCACAATTATACTTACACACAGATGAATTCTCTTTAAATTAAATATTTTGCTTTACGTTGGCGTAAACGTCAAATTGAGTTAATCTGTCTGTCATATTTTACGGTATATTTTTCTTGGAGAACTTCATGTCTGTATCAGACCCTATCGTTATTGTTTCTGCTGTAAGAACACCTATGGGTGGTTTTATGGGATGCTTATCTGGTGTAACTTCACCGATGCTTGGTGCTACGGCAATAAATGCAGCATTAAAAAGCGCAAACTTAGCCCATGATCAAATTGATGAAGTGATAATGGGATGTGTTTTACCGGCAGGTTTAAAACAAGCACCAGCTAGACAGGCTGCCATTGCGGCAGACTTAGCTTTGTCTACTGTGTGTACTACTATTAATAAAGTTTGTGGTTCAGGTATGAAAGCGGCAATGCAAGCACATGACTCTTTAATGGCGGGTTCAATTGATGTGGCTATTGCTGGTGGTATGGAAAGTATGAGTAATGCTCCACACTTGCTGCCTAAGTCTCGTTCTGGAATAAAAATGGGTCATGGACAATTACTTGACCACATGATGTTAGATGGTCTTGAAAATGCTTATGATGGCATTTCTATGGGCTGTTTTGCCCAAGAAACTGCAGATGAAACTGGTTTTACGCGTGATGAAATGGATGCCTTTGCTATACGTTCGTTGGAGCGTGCTAATACTGCGATTAATTCTGGTGCTTTTAAAAATGAAGTTACCTCTGTAACTGTTAAAAATCGTCGTGGTGATATTGTTATCGATACCGATGAACAACCTGGCAATGCTCGTCCTGAAAAAATCCCATCTTTGCGTGCAGCATTTAAAAAAGATGGCACAATTACGGCCGCAAATTCCAGCTCTATTTCTGATGGCGCTGCCGCACTAGTGATGATGAAATTATCTGAAGCTGAAAAGCGTGGATTAAAACCGCTTTGTAAAATCGTTAGTCATGCAACTCATGCCCAAGCACCAGCAGAGTTTACTGTTGCTCCTGTTGGCGCAATGAGCAAAGTATTAGACAAAGCTGGCTGGTCGGCAAACGATGTAGATATATTCGAAATTAATGAAGCATTTGCCATGGTCACTATGTTGGCAGTTAAAAACATGGACCTTGATATCACAAAAGTAAACATTAATGGTGGTGCTTGTGCTTTAGGCCATCCATTAGGCGCAAGTGGTGCACGTATTATGGTGACACTGATTCATGCTCTTAAAAATAAGGGCTTGTCAAAAGGTGTTGCTTCCCTTTGCATAGGTGGCGGCGAAGCAACAGCTATTGCAGTTGAAATGCTTTAGTTTTCAAACATTATTATCTATATAAATTAATTTAGTAATACTCTTTGAATAGCCTTTAATTAGTATTATAAAAAATAAAGGAATCTAAGTGAATTTTAACTTAACTGATGATCAGCAAATGTTTGCTGAAACGGCTAAACAATTTAGTGATGCTGAATTTGCTCCTCTTGCAGCAAAATGGGATGAAGAACATATATTTCCAAAAGATATAATTGCCAAGGCGGGTGAGTTAGGATTTTGTGGTTTGTATTCACCTGAAGATGTTGGGGGATTAGCGTTAAGTCGCCTAGATTCATCTATTATATTCGAACAACTAGCCATGGGTTGTACAGCAACTACAGCGATGATGACTATCCACAATATGGCGACTTGGATGATTGCCACTTGGGGGACTCAAAGTATCAAGGAAACTTGGTGTCCGTCATTAGTTATGGGTGAGAAGTTAGCCTCATATTGCTTAACAGAGCCAAGTGCTGGCTCTGATGCTGCATCATTAAGAACCAGTGCTAAAAAAGATGGTGAACATTATATCGTCAATGGTTCTAAAGTCTTTATTTCGGGGGCTGGAGATACTGAAGTTTTAGTGGTTATGGTACGTACAGGTGAAGCTGGGGCAAAAGGGATTTCAGCATTGGCTATTCCAGCCAATCTAGAAGGAATTCTTTATGGCAAAGCTGAAGAGAAGTTAGGCTGGAATGCGCAACCTACACGTCAAATTACGTTTGATAACGTTAAAGTGCCTGTTGAAAATTTATTGGGTAGAGAAGGGGAAGGGTTTTCTATTGCCATGAAAGGACTTGATGGTGGACGGATTAACATTGCCACTTGTTCAATTGGTACCGCACAACAAGCACTTAATTCTGCCATGACTTACATGCAAGAACGTGAGCAATTTGGTAAACCTATTGCTGCTTTTCAAGGCTTACAGTTTAAATTAGCTGATATGGCAACAGAGTTAGTAGCTGCTCGTCAATTAGTACGCTTAGCTGCATTTAAACTTGATAATAACGATCCTGAAAAAACAGCTTACTGTGCCATGGCTAAACGCTTTGCAACCGATGTTGGGTTTCAGGTGTGTGATGCTGCTCTTCAAATCCATGGTGGTTATGGTTATATCAAAGAATATCCGTTAGAGCGACATTTTAGAGATGTTCGCGTACATCAGATTTTAGAAGGTACTAACGAAATAATGCGTCTTATCATTGCTCGTCGTTTGTTAACTGAAGGTGCTGGTCAGCTCCTTTAGTGTATAGAGTATAACTATGATCTCTTGGCATTATGCTAATGATGCTTTCGTTAAATAGAAAATTAAATAGAAAATTTTAGGAACACTGAACATGTCGAAATATTCTGATTTCCAAGGATTGCTTGTAGAAGTAGTTGAACATACCGCAGTTATCACTTTTGATAATCCACCAGCACATACCTGGACGGCGCAAAGCCTAAAAAAATTACGAAATTTGGTGTTAGAACTCAATAAAGATAATGATATTTACGCACTAGTCCTAACTGGTGGTGGTGATAAATTTTTCTCAGCAGGTGCCGATTTAAATGTATTCGCTGATGGTGATAAAAAAGTAGCAGCAGATATGTCTGATATTTTCGGTCAAGCATTTGAAACATTATCTAATTTTAGAGGTGTTTCTATCGCGGCTATTAATGGTTATTCAATGGGTGGTGGTTTAGAAGTTGCTTTAGCTTGTGATATTAGAATTGCTGAAGAACATGCAGTTATGGCACTACCAGAAGCAAGTGTCGGCTTATTACCTTGTGCAGGTGGTACACAAAACTTAGCTATTTTAGTTGGTGAAGGCTGGACTAAACGTATGATCTTATGTGGAGAGAGAATCGATAGTGCTACTGCGGTACGTATCGGTTTAGTTGAAGAGGTTTCTCAAAAGGGCACTAGTAAAGATGTTGCTATGGCATTAGCAAGTAAGGTTGCAAAGCAAAGCCCTGTTGCAGTATCTGCTTGTAAAAAATTAATTCAAAAAAATAGATCTATGCCTATTATTAAAGCTTTACCACAAGAGCGAGAAGCATTTGTCGAGTTATTTGACTCCAAAGATCAAACTGAAGGTGTGCAAGCGTTTTTAGAAAAGCGACAGCCCGTTTGGTTAAATAAATAGTCAAAAAAGTGGCTAATGAAAGTTTAAATAAGCATAAAGGTAATAATTATGACTGATGTAGTTATATTTCAAGAATTAATTTGTGATAACGGTAAAAAAATAGGTATTGCCACATTAAATTCAGAGCGCTCTTTAAACGCGTTAAGTGGTGAAATGGTTGATGCATTATTTCCTCAACTGGTACTTTGGAAACAAAATAGTGATATTTCAGCTGTATTTCTAGAAGGTGCGGGTGATAAAGCATTTTGCGCCGGTGGTGATATTGTCCATCTTTATAATGAGATGCAAAGCCATATTGGGGATTATGCGCCTGCAATTGAAGAGTATTTTACCAAAGAGTATAAGCTTGATTATTTAATTCACACTTTTAATAAACCCTTCATTGTTTGGGGAAATGGCATTGTTATGGGCGGTGGCCTAGGCATGATGGTTGGTGCAAGTCATCGGGTTGTAACTGAAAGTTCTCGTATCGCTATGCCTGAAATTAGTATCGGTTTGTATCCTGATGTTGGTGGTACATGGTTTTTAAATCGTATGCCTGATAACTGTGGTTTATTTTTAGGGTTAACAGGAGCATCAATTAACGCCTCTGATGCAAAATATACCGGACTTGCTGACTTCTTTATCCTCAATGAGAAAAAGCAAAATTTAATTGAAGCCCTTAAGTCAATAAAATGGGGCGATACAGTTGCACTCAATCACGAAAAGTTATCAACAGCGATGCAAGACTTAGAACAATATTCAAATTCTCACTTACCTATTTCACATGTTAGAGCACAAAAGTCATTAATTGAGCATGTAACCAGTTACGATAATATTGCTGATATTGTCAATGCCATTGTCACTGTTGAAGTTGAGGATAAGTGGTTTAACAAAGCTCAAAAGTCATTAAAACATGGTAGTGCACTAAGTGGGCAACTTGTTTACCGTCAACTAAAAGAAGGAAAATCTTTAACCCTAGCTGATTGTTTTAAATTGGAACTTAGCTTGTCGGTTAAAGCGGGGAAGTATGGTGAATTTGTCGAAGGGGTAAGAGCATTGCTTATCGATAAGGATTATACCCCACAATGGAGGTTTACTTCAGTGGCTGATGTTGATTCAAAAGTTATCGATTGGTTTTTTGACTCTAAATGGCAGGAGTCTGAGCATCCTCTATCTTCACTTGGTTGTTAACAACTAAACCAAGTTTCATTCGATTGATAATAATTTTAAAATAAAAATACTTAGGAGCACATCATGGCGAAAGTCGCATTTATTGGTTTAGGTAACATGGGTGGCCCAATGGCCATCAATTTAGTAAAAGCTGGACATCAGGTTTGTGTTTTTGATTTATCCGAACAAGCAGTTGCTCAAGTAACTGCACAAGGAGCAACGACACAATCTGAGGCTAGTGATTGTGTAAAAGATGCAGAGTTTATTATTTCAATGTTGCCTGCTGGCAAGCATGTAGAAGCGGTTTATTTGTCAGAGAATGGTTTAATAAATCATATTCCTAAAGGTACATTGGTGATTGATTCATCAACTATAGATTCTGCTACTTCGATCAAAGTTGGCGCAGCTTTATTAGAAAAAGGAATTGATTTTATTGATGCGCCTGTTTCTGGTGGTGTTGGTGGAGCTATGGCTGGTACCTTGAGTTTTATGGTGGGTGGTAGTGAAAATGACTTCAATCATGCTAAAACTGTATTAGATAATATGGGGAAGAACATTTTTCATGCCGGCGCTCATGGGGCAGGGCAAGTTGCTAAAGTCTGCAATAACATGTTGTTATCGGTACTAATGGTCGGTACATCTGAAGCTCTGCAATTAGGTATAAGTAACGGACTAGATCCTGCGGTATTATCTAATATCATGAGTAAAAGTTCAGGCAGTAATTGGACATTAGATGTTTATAACCCATGCCCGAATGTCATGGAAAGTGTACCATCATCGAATAATTACGAGGGAGGCTTTATGGTTGATCTGATGGCGAAAGATTTAGGCTTAGCTATGGATACTGCTGTTACTAGTCAATCTTCTACACCAATGGGATCATTAGCTCGTAGTTTATACGCTATGCATGCCGCTTCAGGTAATGGTACTAAAGATTTCTCCAGTATTTTCAACCTTTTTAATAAAATTAAATAAAGCAGAACCAATATGAATATTAACGATAAAGTTATAGTTATCACTGGTGGTGGTCAAGGTTTAGGGCGTGCTATGGCTATTGAACTTGCCAGTAGCGGTGCGAAGTTAGCCTTAATTGATCTAAATGAAGAACAATTAAAAGAAACTGTTTCCTTAATAGAACAGGTGGGCTCCAGTGCTAAGTATTATTTAGCAAATGTTACCAATGAAACCGAAGTTGAAACAACCTTTAATAAAATCAATGATGATTTTAATGGATTTGATGGCTTGATAAATAATGCCGGTATATTACGTGATGGTATGTTTGTAAAAGCTAAAGATGGCGTTGTCAGTAAAAAAATGTCGTTATCACAATTTCAATCGGTTATTGATGTTAACTTAACTGGCGTATTCTTATGTGGTCGTGAGGCCGCAGTTCACATGATTGAACAAAACCGTAAAGGCGTTATCATAAATATGTCTTCTATTGCCAGAGGGGGCAATATGGGACAAACAAATTATGCAGCCTCAAAAGCAGGTGTTGTCGCAATGACAGTGACTTGGGCACGTGAATTAGGTCGTCATGGCATTAGAGTTGGTGCTATTGCGCCAGGTGTTATCCGTACAGCTATGACTGATGCAATGAAGCCTGAAATGCGTGAACGCTTGGAAAAAATGAAACCAGTGGGTCGTTTAGGTGAAACTGATGAAATAGCTCACACGGTTAAATATATTTTTGAAAATGAGTTTTTCACCGGTCGTGTTGTCGAAATAGATGGCGGCCTTTGCATGTAACTGAAATTTTAATTTCAGTTAGGATATAAAAAAGCGAATTTATTTCGATTTTTTTGTCAATAAGTGTGCGAAATTTAACCGTTTGAACTAGAGTTAAACCCTAACTTGAATTTAATTCAAATTAAACTGAAAAAAGGGTTGACGAAAAATCAAAACTGTCTAGAATGCGCATCCAGTTCCAAGGGGCAGCCCAAAGAGCTGTTTTGATAAGTTATCTCCTCTTTATAAGAGCAAAATGGATAACTTAACGTTTTAAAATGACTTTTGAAATTTAATTCAAAAACCTCAAATA
>Ga0209707_1000998_pt1 | contig 16305 bp, 16 predicted proteins | sample EN4Hudsemesocosm_FD_184630 | JGI IMG/M metagenome (GOLD analysis project Ga0209707, IMG submission 184630) | Methane-oxidizing microbial communities from mesocosms in the Hudson Canyon - EN4B Hudson Canyon (SPAdes) (version 2) | ecosystem: Environmental > Aquatic > Marine > Cold seeps | place... | reverse complement strand
TTAAGCAGCTAGAGCCATTGAGTAGTTTTCGTCATTTGCGAATACTTATATTTCAGTAGGTTTTACGTAGTGTACTGTCTACGGCATGCACTCAAGGTTTTGCTACCCACGTCGAAGCCAAGTCGCCCCCAAGAATGTCAATTATACAATCTTTTTAATTAAATTGTTATCAGTAATATAACATTCAATTATTTAGCTATTGAAAATGACTTGTTTTCTGCTTACTTACAGGCACCTGTATAAAATAATTTCGGAAGCTTTGGGAGGCGAATTTTTAATCCAACGCTTAACTGCAGGCTAAAGCCAGCGCCCCTGTTCTTATAAATAATAGTTCGCCTATTACTGAGGAACACCCTTATTGGCCAAGTCATCAGCTTTTTCATTACCTTCATCACCTGAATGACCTTTAACCCAAAACCAGTTGATTTGGTGTTTAGCGATGGCGGTGTCTAATCTACGCCATAAGTCTTCATTTTTAACTGGCTTTTTCGCCGCTGTTTTCCAGCCTCTCTTTTTCCAGTTATCCATCCACTCTGTGATCCCTTGTAAGACATATTTAGAATCTGTATGTAATGCCACATCACAGGGGTTAGTAAGCGTTTCCAAGGCAATAATGGCCGCCATTAACTCCATCCGATTGTTGGTTGTACCCTGCTCTCCTCCGCACAATTCTTTTTTATGTGCTTTATATTGCATAAAAACCCCCCAGCCACCTGGGCCTGGATTTCCTTTACATGCGCCATCTGTATAGATGATGACTTGCTCAGTCATGTTTTATTATTCCTATGTGTTGAAGATTTTAATCCCGAAGATATGGTAAATAATCGGCTTGGTTTGGCCTTCACGGGAGTCAGTGGGATTAAGGTATACTGTCTCTTAACCGCTCTTACCGCATAAGCCATAGAAAATAGTGTACGCTTGCCAAATTTAAAGCGGCCCGCTGTTGTTAAAATTGAATCCAGAGTAAATTCTGAGGTTGAAATGATTTCAAAATTTAATAATTTTAACCAGTCAGCAACTCGAGTTCGATGGATAAAATTTCCCATCCATGAGCTGGATAGTTTTTTATTCCATAAAAACTGTAACCTCACCCAAATACTTAAAGGGTTAAAATTTAAAATAATAACTTCACCTTCGGGTTTTAATACACGATCAATTTCTCTCATGGTTTGAAATCGATTAGCATCAAATTCTAAAAGGTGTGGCAAGATAACTAAATCTACCATTTCACTCTGTATTGGTAATTGATAAGATCTACCACAAATTTTTACCGCTTCACTACAACCACGTCCATCAGCATCAAGGATGCTGAATTTTTGATATAGCGTGCAATCTATAAAATCATTTTCCCAAGATAATGCCCCTATTTGCAAAATCGTTTGTTTACAACTCACGGTAATTGAACGCTTAAGATAGCTTTCCTCTAGCAGTTGCAATAACTTACCCTGAGGTGTTTCATAAAAGGAAAACAGAAATTTTCTTTTCATACTTCAAACTGGAAAAATAAATACATTTTGTTATATAATCAAATATTTAGCGCAACTTCGTACAATTTAACTAATCATGTCAGCATTTAATTCTATCAGGTCGATCAATTTTTTACTGTATTTGATTATTTTCTTTCTCTCAGGTTGTGCCGAAAAAGCGACAACTCATTCTTTTTTAAAGGAAAGCCCAGCGCATTCACAAGAGATTTTTCAATCTTCTGCAATAGATACAGCTATATCAAATGATTTTTGGTCTAAAAATACTGATACAGCTTCCGATACTCAAGCTTCTGATCATTATGCATCGGCATGGGAGCGATTATTCTCATTATATGCCTTGCCAGAGACTAATAATGCGCAGGTTGAACATGAGATTAAAAGATATCTTAAACACCCTAAATATCTTGCAAAACTTCAGCGCAGAGCAGAACCTTATTTATATTTTATTATTAACGAAATTGAGGCCAAGAAAATCCCGGGGGAAATTGCTTTACTGCCAGTCGTGGAAAGTGCCTTTAACCCTCGTGCACTTTCAAAAAGTAAAGCATCAGGACTATGGCAATTTATGCCTGCAACGGGGCGTTTATTCGGGCTAAAACAAAACTGGTGGTATGACGGTCGCAGGGATGTTTATACATCAACTCAAGCGGCTACCAGCTATCTAAAACAACTGAGCAAGACATTTGATGATGACTGGTTCTTGGCACTTGCTGCTTATAATGCAGGAAGAGGTAATATTAGAAAAGCCATTAGAAAAAATAGACGTAATGATCTGGCAACCGATTATTGGTCTCTAGCTTTACGTAAAGAAACGAGAAATTATATCCCCCGATTATTAGCCATTGCTAAAATATTTGCCAATGCAGATCATTACAACATTCCCTTACGAAAGATCCCAAATAGTCCTCATTTTGCTGTAGTAGATATACACTCTCAAATTGACCTGTCTGTTGCAGCGGGTATGGCAAATACTTCTGTTGACAATTTCTCTATATTAAATCCGGCATTTAAAAGAGGAAGTACTGATCCTGATGGTCCTTTCCATCTTTTAATTCCTAGCGATAATGTAGAAAAGTTTAAAACTGAATTGGCTCATACTTTGAAAAAAGACAGAATGAAGTGGGGGCGTCACCTGGTGAAAGCTGGGGAAAATTTAGGGATAATTGCAAAAAAATACAAAACGACAGTTAATGCATTACTTAAAAGTAATCATTTAGCTAATAGTAATATAAGAGCAGGGCAACAGATACTTATTCCGACTTCCTTGTCGATTGCATCCAGCAAAAAGACAATAGCTAATAAACAACTTTATACGGTTAAAAAAGGTGATACTTTTTGGGATATCGCCCGTCAATTTGATGTTCGCAGTAAAGATATTGCTAACTGGAATAATCTTTCGTTAACAATGATATTGCAGCCTGGTCAAAAATTGATCATTAAAGAAAGCTAATCCTTAAAAAAACAATGCAAGGTTTCGAATATTGGTAGGGTGGGCACTGCCCACCCTACCAACTGAATAAAATGCTTTTATGCAATTCAAACGCTAACCACCAAACCTGCTTACATCCCAGTCAAAGCTGATTGCAAAAGGTTAGCCGTCATTTCACCACCATTTGTCTTAACATAATCGACAATAACTGGGGTGAATTGACTGACCATTCCCTTCGACATATCCAGTTTTTGAAACGTATCTAACAAAGAAGCGGCCTGAGTAAGCGTGCTATTACCACTGGCATTAGCTAAACCCGTTAATAGATTAGCAGTTGGAGAAGCAGGGGCTGCTTTGGGTGCAGCTGCCAAAATCCCATCCATTCCAGGAACTGACTCACTCACCTGCCCAAAAGCAGTCTCAGTCATATTGTTTTTAGCCGTTTGAAATATTGCGCCTGCCCCCCCTTGAGCTTGTTCAGGAGAAACACCTAGCTGCTTAACTAGAGTGTCTACCAGACCAACTTGCTGAACATCAGCAGCAGCTTGAGTTGCTGTATTAACTTTATTTACAGTTGCTGTCGTATTTTGTACCGTTTCTGCCGCTTCTTCAGTTTGATTCAAAAAATCAAGCCATCCAGCTGAAGCGCTTCCGCTTACAACAAGTGAAGTACATAAAAAAGCTATTTTGACATTTTTCATAATTTTTCCTTTCTGGTTAAAACAATAACATTAGAACTAAGGAAGATAGAAAAAAATCCAGCCCAATATCAGACAATTATTTTTTTCCAGCTCCCTAATTTAAAAGCCTGGGTACAGCATCTAATAAGGTACGGGTATATGCATGGTTAGGTTGAGTCAGGACTTTTTCTACATCCCCCTGCTCAACAATTTTCCCTTGATACATAACGGCGACTTCATCTGCTATTTCTGCCACTACAGCCAGATCATGGGTAATAAATAAATAACTTATCCCCTTTTCTTGTTGCAGCTGTTTCAATAAATCGATGATTTGCGCTTGTACCGACACATCTAAAGCACTGGTCGGCTCATCACAAATAATTAATTTAGGTTCAACGGCTAACGCCCTTGCTATACAGATACGTTGACGCTGCCCCCCTGAAAATTCATGAGGATAACGCATGGCAGATGATTGCGGTAATTCAACTTGTTGCAATAGCGTAGCAACTCTTTGCTGTCTATTCGCTGAATCAATATCAGGATGTAAAGCTTGTATCCCCTCGGCAATAATATCACCCACTAGCATTCTAGGGTTCATTGATGAAAAGGGATCCTGGAATACAATTTGAATTTCAGCACGCTTTTGTCGCAACAGGTTTTTATTTAATTCAGCTAAGTTAATGCCATTAAACCTTACCGTTCCAGATGTTTGTGGTATTAAATTAATCAGTCCTTTACCCAGAGTGGTTTTACCACAGCCTGATTCACCAACCAGTGCCAGGGTTTTACCTTGTTGCAATTGAAAGCTAACGCCATCAACTGCTCGTACATGATCCACTATACGTTTAAAAAAACCTTTTCTAATCGGGTAATGAACCTTAAAGTTTTCGACTTCTAGCAAAGTTGATTTCTCAACATTACTTTGCTTATTGATACAGCTTTCCATAGACGGCAATGCGGCTAATAACTTTAAGCTATAAGGATGTTTTGCATGCTTAAAAAATTCACGGGTACTGTTGGTTTCAACGATTTTTCCTTGCTGCATCACGGCAATTCGATCAGCCATATTTGAAACTAAAGCCAGATCATGACTAATCAACCACAAGGCCATACCTGTTTGTTGCTGTATAGATTTTAATAACTGTAATATTTGCGCCTGAATAGTTACATCCAGAGCGGTTGTTGGTTCATCAGCAATTAATAAATCTGGCTTGCCAGCCAACGCAATTGCAATCATCACCCGTTGTCGTTGACCACCAGATAATTGATGAGGATATTCATTTATTCGTCTTTCAGGCTGAGGTATTTCAACCTGCTTCAACAACTCAAAAACAGCCTTTTTTATTTCAGCTTTAGTGTAATTAAAGTGAATTTGTATCACTTCGGCAATTTGCTCACCAATGGTCATCACCGGGTTAAGTGATGACATGGGGTCTTGAAAAATCAGCCCTATGCGTTTCCCCCTGATTTTACAAAAATCATTTTCAGGGATGGATAATAAGTTGTCCTCATTTAACAGAATTTTATCTGCAGAAATTTTTGCATTAGTCGGCAATAAACGCAATACAGAAAGTGCGGTGATTGATTTACCCGATCCTGACTCTCCAACTAAGGCAAAGGTCTCGCCTTTACAGACATCAAAACTGATATTGTTAACCACAACATCATCTTTAAATGCTACCGATAAAGCTTTGACTTGTAATAACTTGTTGTCCATCTTAACAATTAAATTAATAGTTATACTGTTAGCGTAGGGTGGGCAGTGCCCACCCTACTTTATTAGTTGATTAAATTTCATCAAAGGATCTTCCCCAGGACCAAGTATTCGATAGATGGTTATTCCCTTTGAATCAACGCAATAGTAAATAGAATGATACTCATGAACATGACGCCTGATGTTCTTTTTTATATGACCTTTCTTAGTAATATTTGACATTTTGTCGATAAAAGTAGGAGGGGCCTATTGGCCGCGATGGCTTTTGATCTTGTTCAGGTCGCGGCCAATAGGCCCCTCCTACCAGCATCAATTTCATCCCATATTTCTTGAGGAGATCGTGTACTTAGCCCGCTCAATTCAGCATCATCCAACAAACCAAGCAACTGCATTTCAGCTCGCTTCCTCTCTTGGTCACAGCGCACTAAATCACGAAAGTACTCACTATCATTACCATACTTTCCTGAATTTACTTGAGATTTAACCCAGCTTTCCATTTGACTGGTAATCGTGATGGTTTTTCGTTGCATAGTCATAAAATCCCCCTACCTATATAGCAGGCCTAATTTCACAAGCTAGGGTGGGCATTGCCCACCCTACATAGTAAATATATATAGGTATGATAATATCATACCTTTTTCTTACTCGCCCTGCTCCGCACGTCTGGGATCAAACGCATTTCTGACTGAATCTGCGAATAAATTAGCGGCCAAAACCAAGCCAAACATAAAGACAAATGAGGCTAATAGCGACCACCAAACCACGGGGTCTCTGGCCATTTCCAGTCGCGCACCATTAATCATATTACCCCAACTGTATGTGGTAGGGTCTACACCAATATTAATGTATGACAAGACTGCTTCAGCTAGAACCAGAGAACTAAAATCCAGCACTACCGAGATCAATACAATATGCATCACATTGGGCAAAATATGCCTGATTAATATAGTGCCTTGTTTTACTCCCAGTGCCTGGGCAGCTTGTACATATTCCATTTCTCTTAGCTTAAGGGTTTCAGCGCGGAGCATTCTGCATAGGCCTGTCCAGCTGGTTACACCCAGGATTAAGCATAAGAACAATAATCGCATATCAGAACGCACAATCAAACTGTTAAACTCATCTGCATGATTGGACATATACACTTGTACCATCAAGATTGAGGCCGCTATTAACAATACACTGGGAATTGAATTTAAAGTGGTATAAATATACTGAATGACATCATCAACCCAGCCTCGGAAAAAGCCTGCCATAATGCCGAAAATTATCGCCAGCGGTAACATGATCATGGTGGTCAAAGAGCCAATCACCAATCCTGTACGAATACTTTTTATGGCCTGATAAAAAACATCCTCACCTACTTTATCAGTCCCTAACACATGGTAATATCCCGATAAATAAATCAACATATAAGAGGTCGACAGCAATAAAAAAACTGCCAACCAAACCGCTTTAGCGGTTGAACTGTTAATGAGGTGTTTATGCCTGTCATGTAAATAGCTCCACAACAAAACCACAAACAAAATAACCAGAGCAGCACCTTTGCCAAACCCTATCAAGGCTTTTGCCAATACATCCACCCCGCCGTCTTTAGCAGGATTTTCTAAATGCGCTCCAGCAAATTTTAATCGAGGGTATCCCCATTGCGTACTTCCATCCTCTACTACTATCATTTCTTTACTGTATAAATAAGCAGAAAAAGGGGCTGAATAGGTTTTTTCTGATTGAGTCCTTAACGGTGTAGCCAAATAATCCAATACACTAATGATCTCATGAGTGCGGCCTTCTTTCTGTTTAAAATGAACAGAGTCTAATAAGCCAATCAATATAAAGAAAATCAGAAAAACCAATGAGATCATCCCTGTTTTACTGGCTGATATTTTCTGCAATGGCCGTTTAAAATGCGGTTTTCGACAGATAAAAAAACCTGCCAGTAAACTTGCCAGCACTAAGATGTAAATTAGTGCATCTGTCCATAGAATAATCATAAGTCTAATAATCTGTAAGGTATGAAAGCGCGTAACATTTAAATCCTGCCCTTGGTTTAAAGCACACTCAATTCTAATAACAATTTTTTATCTTTAACCGTGACAGACTGGAGCACCGATCTGGCTAATTTATGTTTTAAATCATCATCTTTGAGTCGGTATACAGGACGTTTTGCTAAGATTTTACTGACAACCTTCTGGACTAAGCCTTTTATTTGATGGATGTCTTTTTGAGAAACTCTATCTATTTCCAGCTGTTGTATTTTGCTGTTTTTAAAGAAAAATTCATTAGAATCTGAGTTATAACTTAAAGCCCCCGTTATTTTAGCTCTCCCTGCCCCCTTAATTCCAAGCTTGGAATCAATATCAATATGAGTAAAAAGACCGACCTCATTACTGCCTTCAATCAACTCAATTTTGGGTTCAGATAATATCAATTTAAAAAACAGTTTCTTTTTTTCTATCGGCATCATGGCCTCTACTTTTTTTTGTAATTCAGCCTCAGAGAGTTTAATTGTATAGGTTAAAGCCATTGATATTTGTGATAATGAAAAAAGTATTAAAAACAGGATAAATCTAAACATAGTGTTCTTCAGTTTATGGTTAATGTGGAGCATTATGACAATCTGACTCTGGGGTCTACAAAGGAATAGGATATATCGGTCAATAATAAGCCGAAAATATATAGCACTGAACCTAAAAACACCATTGAACGTACAATAGCAAAATCTTGCCGATTAATTGCATCAATAGTGTAACTGCCCAAGCCGGGAATACTGAAAAAAGATTCCATAATCAAACTCCCCATAAACAACAGTGGCAATACCACAACTACGCCAGTTAAAATCGGAATCATGGCATTTTTAAGTACATGCTTAAATAATACTTGTGTTTCGGTTAAGCCTTTTGCCCTGGCAGTACGGACATAGTCTTTTTCCACTTCCTCTAAAAACAAGGTTCGATACCAACGCGCCCCCGAGCCTATACCTGCAACAACACTGATTAATACAGGTAAAACCAGGAACTTTATGGCGGAGAATCCTGTGTCATAGCCTGAGATAGGCACCAGTTTAAGCAACTTACCAATAAAAAACTGACCACCAATAATATAAAACAAGGATGAAATTGACATCAATACAACGCATAAAACAATACTGCTAAACTCCAGATAACTGTTGCGGAACAACACCATCATCAAGGCTACTGAAATATTAACTAATAAACCAACTACTAGGGAAGGCAAAGCAATACTCAAACTTGGCCACATGCGCTGTTTAATATCTGCACCTATATTTCTGCCGCTTTCTGAAACGCCAAAATCGAATAAAAACAAGCCTATGGATTTTTGATAAAAAATCGTCTCGGTCAGTTTTTCACTGGCTTTTTCCTGTTGATTCCATAACAAAGGAAGGTCATATCCATGTTGATGTTTCCAGTTTTTAACAGCCTGTTCGGTCACATGTTTTTGCCCTAATTGCATACGGGCCATATCATCAGGCGTATTAACCACAAAAAACAAAACAAAAGTCAGTATATTTACGCCCATTAACAAAGGTAAGGCGTATAAACAGCGGCGAAGTATATATTGAATCATTGAACAATCTCCTTTGCTCGACGTTTAAAAGCTTTTACTGCAGGAAAAAGTAACAAAATAAACAAACATAATGCCAGTATCAAAGGCCAAAAAACAGGATGATTCCATAATGCTCTTTTTTCAGCCCGGCTAGCGGCATCAATTCGGGTATATTTCAAACGATTATTTGCCATTAAATTAGGCTTTAAATTTTGATACCAGCCATGAAATAAAGAAAAACTTTTTGGGTGAAAGCCAAAAACCCAAGGTGCATCTTTTCTAACAATATTTTGCATTTTTTGGATAATTTGTTGACGCTGCTCACTATCATCCATATTGCGCATTTGTTCAAATAATAAATCAAACTCAGCATTATGATAATTAACTGCATTTTCTCCACCGTGTTTAACTTTGCCATTAGCGCCATATAACAGGAAAAAGAAGTTTTCTGGATCAGGGTAATCGGCATTCCAACCCCAAATAAATAATTGCCCATTACCATTACGCATTTTTTCCTGAAAACGATTGTAGTCAGTTGGGCGTATGACTAGTTTTATGCCTATCTTCTCAAATTGTTTCCTATACCAGTTCATTCGGGGTCTATCATCAACACTGACTGATGTGGTATCAAAATATAGCACCAGTGACTCACCCGTTGCAGGATCTACGCCATGTTGATATCCCGCTTCTGTCATTAAGCGATCAGCTTGTTCTATAGATTTACGTTGGTATTGTCCGTTCACCCAGTCATAAACCACAGAATTCATTCCGGCTTGCTTGTCTTCAAAACCATAAATACCCGGAGGTAGTAAACCTTGAGCAGGTACGCCCCGACCGTTTTGAAAAATAGCGATATATTCTTCATAATCTAAAGCAATCGAAATTGCCTGACGAAGTTTTCGTGCTTTTTCTGAATCGCCACCCACCACACCATCTAACATATTAAAGCCCATGTAGAAAATGGAGGTTGTCACTGCAGTCTGTAATTGTATGCCCTTCGCTGCCATGGCATCAGTCAATTTGGCATCCCCATCACCGATAAATTGCACGGCCTGATCAAAACTGTCAGATGAAATCCCAGAGGCATCATAATAGCCTTGTAAAAACTTGTTCCAATAAGGAATTGTTTCCTTTTCCAGCATGTAAACGACTTTATCGATAAAAGGTAAGCGTTTACCAGCATCCTTAAGTAATCCATTTTTTTCATCATCAGTATCACCCTCATCTGGATAAAATTCTTCATGAAAATTTGGGTTCTTAGTCAACACCATGCGTCTATTCGGATTATTTTCAGATAAATAATAAGGGCCAGTCCCTACGGGAAACCAGTCCAGGGTGATGTTTTTTTGCTTTAAACCTTGTTGAGCGTAAAAGGCATCGGCCTCCCATGGCATCGCTGCAAAAAAAGGCATGGCTAACCAAAATCTAAACTGGGGGTATTTACCCTTAATTAGAATGGAATATTGATAACGATTTAACACCTCCACCCCCGCCATATCCAACGATTTAACCGCTGTTTTATCTAAGGTTTTAGCTTGTTTAGAAAACGCATCAAAGCCAACGATATAATGTTTCATAATCTCGGCAATAGGCGAATGAATTTTTGGGTGAGCAAGGCGCTTTATCTGATAAACATAATCAGCTGCAAGTAGTTCTCTAGTCTGTTGGGGTAAATCAGTTAAATCATTAATGGCTTCAACTTGAGCCAAACTTAATCGCAGGTTTTCTGAACTAAATGCAGGATGAGGTTGGTAGTTTATGCCTTGTTTAATCGTTATTGTATATTTTGTATAGGTAATCTGTTGATCATCAAAGACCCCTGATAATATTTCATCTTGTTGATTGTAAAATTCAACCCGAGGCATTTCAGTTGCCGTTAAAGGTACTAATTGATAAGGCCGTTTTAAATAATGGTATTGAAAAGGCGGTTCATATATTTGAGCAATAAAACCATATTCATTTGAGCTATAGGCAATAGCAGGATCTAAATGTTTAGGCCGCTCAGAAAATGAAGAATAAAGAATAGATAAATCCTCTTCAGTTTCCGAATAAGGATTATTCAACTGAGAGACATCACAACTCGCTAAAAACAGAATAAAAATAGCCAGAAAAAAATTATGCATTAAGTTTGTTCCATTCCTTTGTTATACTTCCGCTTATTCTAAACTAATTATACAAACAGGTCAGGAGATAAAAATGGGGTTCATGCAAGGCAAAAAGGTTCTTATTGTAGGTTTAGCCAGTACTAAATCAATTGCATGGGGAATCGCTCAAGCAATGCATCGTGAAGGTGCTGAACTGGCGTTCACTTTTCAAAATGAAAAATTAAAAGAACGTGTCATTAAAATGGCTGGTGAATGTGATTCTAATATCACGGTAGAACTTGATGTTTCTAGTGATGATCAAATCAACAATGTTTTTTCTGAACTAGGTAAACACTGGGACGGGCTGGATTGCATCGTTCATTCTGTTGCCTTTGCTCCACGTGAAGCTTTAGATGGTGACTATGTAGAAGCAACAACACGCGAAAATTTCGCTGTATCGCATGATATTAGCTCATACAGTTTTACTGCATTAGCAAAAGCCGGCAGAAGTATGATGAAAGGTCGTAATGGCGCATTGTTAACTTTAAGTTATTTAGGTGCTGAAAGAGCAATCCCTAACTACAACGTAATGGGCGTTGCTAAAGCTAGCTTAGAAGCTAATGTACGTTATATGGCTGCTGCTCTAGGGGCTGAAGGCACTCGTGTTAACGCTGTTTCTGCTGGTCCAATTAGAACATTGGCCTCTGCTGGCATTAATAACTTCAGATCTATGTTGAGTAAAGCGGCTGATACGGCACCGATGAAACAGAATGTAACGATTGAACAAGTAGGTAATGCAGCTGCATTCTTATGTTCGGATCTTGCTTCTGGTATTACGGGCGAAATCACTTACGTTGACGGCGGTTATAATATCGCGGGTATTGTAGCGGATTAATTTCCTCATCGAGTATGAGACGTTGCATGCAACGTCTCTACTTCTACCTTTCTTTCTATATAAAAATACATGAGCTCAATTGAAATACTCGGCTACTGCGCTGCATTCTTAACAACCGCCTCTTTTTTACCCCAAGCTCTATTAACCTTAAAAACACGCGACACCCGATCACTCTCTCTCAGCATGTATACTTTATTTACCACGGGGGTTTTGACGTGGTTAATATATGGCATACAAAGAGCTGATAACGCCATTATCTTTGCCAATTCTATTACGCTTTTGTTATCTGCATCTATCCTTGGTTTTAAGGTTTACAATGTAATCTTCAAAAACGGTTAATTTTCATTCTCCACCTCCTTCTCCGACCTCATCGTTCAATCTATTTATTCACCTTATTGTTGTCTTTAGTTATTGAAAAATAGACAGGGTTAACAAAACAGGCTATAAATTAATAATTACTAATATAATCTTTTACCCCAAAAACTGGAGTCAAACATGAAATTCAATCCTTGCGTTTCAGGCCAATGCACTGAAGATGGAACTCATTGTGGAGGCTGTGGCCGATCACATGAAGAAATTGCAGAAACGAAACAATTAGTCATGAATATTGTTAACTTTTCCAAAAAACAAGATTACGACAACACTGATGAATTTGCTAACTTCATCCACAAAAATTTAGCAAAAAAACTTAAAGAAATTTAGTGAACAGCATAGCTATGGATACACTGGAAGCAATAAAATCACGTCGTTCAATTAAATATTATGATCCTGATCATAAAATGAGTGATGAGCAATTAACCGAACTCCTTTCATTAGCCACTTTATCGCCTACTGCTTTTAACATCCAGCACTGGCGTTTTGTTATAGTCAAAGACCCTGAATTAAGAAAAAAAATTCGCAAAGCCGCATGGGATCAAGCTCAAGTGACGGATAGTTCTCTACTGATTATTCTATGTGCTGATTTAAAAGCATGGGAAAAAGCCCCCAGTCGTTACTGGCAAGATGCTCCAAAAGAAGTACAGGATTTCATTTTACCTGCCATTGATGGTTATTATCGAGATAAAGATCAGGTTCAACGAGATGAAGTGATGCGTTCATGTGGCATTGCCGCTCAAACCTTAATGCTATCGGCAAAAGCCATGGGTTATGACTCCTGCCCTATGGATGGCTTCGATTTCCCTGCCGTTGCTGAATTGATTAATTTACCCGATGACCATGTGATCTCAATGTTTATTGCTATTGGTAAAGCGACTTCAGAAGCAGCACCTCGAGCAGGACAGTTATCACTTGCAGAAACCGTCATTGAAGACCATTTTTAATAAGCGACTAGATTATGAATCATTCTCAACGTAGAAAATTAAACTCATTATTTACTAGAAATAAGGCTTGGGCTGAGAAAATGACCGAGCTTGACCCTAAATTTTTTAGTCAATTGGCCAAGCAACAGTCACCTGAATACTTATGGATAGGTTGCTCCGATAGTCGGGTACCCGCTAATCAAGTCATCGATCTAAATCCTGGTGAAATTTTTGTCCATCGAAATATCGCTAATGTTGTAGTTCATACTGATTTAAATTGTCTTTCAGTCATTCAATATGCTGTTCACGTTCTGAATGTAAAACATATTATTGTCTGTGGTCATTATGGTTGCGGTGGTGTACAAGCTGCCTTTGAAGGGAATGAGCATGGTTTAATCGATAACTGGCTATCCCATATAAAAGACGTCTATCGTTGGCATAAAGAAGAAATTGATGCTCAGCCGACTCATCAGCAAAAAATTAATTTACTATGTGAAAAGAACGTTATAGAACAAGTTGCTAACGTCTGCCATACAACCATAGTACAACAAGCCTGGAAATTGGGGATGGATCTCACCGTACATGGCTGGATATATTCCATTGAAAATGGACTATTAAAAGCACTGGATGCTGAAGTCAGTGATACAAACCAGCTTAATTCTACGCATATATTAAAACCTGAGTGAAGAAACAAACATTTTAAGGAAAATCAAGCTCCTCACCATACAGGCATCTGACTCATGTATAATCACTGCCTTATTTGCAGATTGTATAGTAGCCACTTCGCCTTAAACTATCCGTCTGCCCCACAATGTCACTAAGTTAAGCAATTTTGTTAACAAGGAAGTGAGGCTTTAGCCTCGCCTAGATCACTACGTACTAGGCCAAAATTCCAGTTCCTATAATTTCTTGATGGCATTGTATCTGACCCAGTGTTTAAAGCTTGAATCCTAAATGAATAATAACAATCCATCATCCACAGCTGATTTTGATCACCTATCCAGATTACGCACTGCGCTTGCTATATCTCAATGCATTAAGCTTTTATCTACGCTGCGTAAAGAATCAGAAGCGACTGTTTCTCACGACCAAGCTAAACGGGTAACCTATTTAACCGAACTTTTTTCACGTATACATCGTGAAATATTTCATGACTGGAAAAAGCAGGCAACAACGGATCATCGTCCAGGGACCATGCCAGTTGGTAAAAAACGTATCCAATTTCGCTTGACCATTGAACAGCTTGTTTTAGATGCTGACTACAATAACGATACCGCTATTTTTGACAATAATGGTTTTATTATTAACACGGGTAATATTGCTGAAAGAATAGCTAATTTTTACTGGAATATGCGCATAATCAGGCCTTTTTCCTACGGCAACCGAATCACTTTAGATTTTTTCCTGACCGCATTAGGTAAATTACCCGCGTTCAAAAGTGTTTATGAGCAAGGTATAGATTTCAGGCGACTAGAAGCGTCTGACACAGTCGCATTACATGATGTTAATAGCAGTATTGAATCAATAACGACTGCTTTTGAACATGCTTTAGACCCAACTCGTTGTAAAAGTTTACAAAATAAAGCCAATGATTATGGCATTTGGCCTGAAAACAAAGTCTTTATAAAAGGTGTCCCCTTTCTTTCTCACACCACAGAACAAGGCGTTGTTTGCCTGGTACTGGTTAATGGCGGACTGGTTCCTCTGGAAGCGATAAAAGATAATATCTTTGTCGCAGGCAAACAATTTGCTGATAACCCAGTTAATGCATCAGAACATATCATCGGTTATTTAGCGGGTACAGAATCGTTAAGAGCCCCTGATAAAACGGATATTGACGGCATTAGTATGAGTGCCAATGAAACGCCCCCTTTATTTTGTCTGGATATTAACGTATTAACCAGTTTGCGCTCTCCTAGCCATACAGAGCTATTAGAGTTACTTAAACAATGCGAAAGTGATGATAAATATGCCATTTTTACCCTCGCTAATAATAAAGAACTTAAATCTAAATTATTAAATGCCGCAAAAGGCGATGAACGCCTGATAAGATCAGTTGAAATTGCCTATAACAGGCTCAGTAAAATCAGTAAAAAACTGGATGATGCCTTAGAAAGTATTTTCGCTGGCAAAAAACCATCTACTCATCCACAATTGTTTATGAGTATGGGGGGCGCGGGCTCTGGAAAGACTGCTGTTGAAGAAATTGCTGAAGCCCATTGTGGTGATAACTTTGTTATCGCCTCATTAGATGAATTCCGTAAAATCAGTGATTTATATACTGTACTGACAGCTGCCAACCATCATAGTGATGATTACGTCTATGTAGAGCCTTTTGCCAATAGATTACGACATATGGTGGCTGACCATGCCAAGAGGACTCGTATCAATATTCTATATGATGGTACTTCTATCCCCTACTACCCTCGTTATTTCAAGATTGTTGAACAATTTAAAGCCTCAGGGTTTCAAACCCAAATTACGGCTGTCGATGCTTTTATTGTTAAACCCGAAGGTCGTGAAGATGAATTGGTCAGGTCTGCTGTTATCTGTAGTGTAAAAGCACGTTACGAACAAACAGGAAGAGCACTACCCTGGGTTGTTACTGTCGATAAACACATTAGAGCGCCACAAGAGTTTCTTGCTGCAGTTGAACATCAGGATTTAGAAAAAATCTCTTTATTTGCTAATGATGGCGAAATAGACCGACATTACTTAGTGGCAGAAAGTTTTCATCTGACTGAATTTGATATTCAAAAAATGCATCAGCATCAGTTATCGGGTTCCTTGGCTAATCACTTATCCGAAGTCATTAAAACAAACGACCATTCCGTATTAAGAAAACTGGCCTCGCAAAATAAAACGAATATTGATGACCTAATCAGTAGAAACCCAGATTTTTCCGAAACCAACGTTGCCTATCAAATATATAACAGCCGTTTTGGGAATCAGGTACTGATCATTTACAACACCAGACGGCTAGTCGATTTTATTGAAAAAAGACAACTAAACCCCAATGCATCAGGTGAGTCGGGTTTATTACATAAGCCAGAGTCATTGGCATTTGATGTAGATCCTTTAGCCAAAAAACCGTGGTTAAAAAGATTGCAGGGTTCTTCATAAAATCATTCTGAAAAGTGACTATATTAATATACAG
>Ga0209707_1000994_pt1 | contig 16344 bp, 18 predicted proteins | sample EN4Hudsemesocosm_FD_184630 | JGI IMG/M metagenome (GOLD analysis project Ga0209707, IMG submission 184630) | Methane-oxidizing microbial communities from mesocosms in the Hudson Canyon - EN4B Hudson Canyon (SPAdes) (version 2) | ecosystem: Environmental > Aquatic > Marine > Cold seeps | place... | reverse complement strand
TCGTGCAGATACATGAATAACACTTGGTAAAAGTTGACCAGCCATTTTATACATATTAGGTATTTTTAATAAAAGACCTTGAGATGCAGTATAAGTTGTTGTTAATGCTCCAGCTTGTAAAGAACCGTGAACAGTACCAGCAGCTCCAGCTTCTGATTGCATTTCAATAACCTTTGGAGTAGTTCCAAATAAGTTTAATTTTCCTTGAGCAGCCCACTTTTCAGTGTTGTCACCCATTTGAGAAGATGGTGTAATTGGATAAACACCCGCAACCTCTGTAAATGCATATGATACATGTGCAGCTGCTTCGTTTCCGTCCATCGTACTTAATATTTTTGACATGAATATTCCTCTTAATGTAATATTGTGCTAGATGATATTGAAAGCTAACTTATAAATCTATAAAATAAACTAATTTGTAAATTTAAGAATAAATTATTGCTTACTTATGACACGAATTGGAATTCATGGTAAAAAATATTTACCGAAAAATGAGTAGTTTATATACATTTGTGACTTTGTTGTTGCTATTTTGTATTATATATGTACAATTTGTACATGTATAATACAAAAGTTAAAAATGGGTTAATTAAAAGAGTTAGATTATATCTTATACTCATGTATAAGTTGAACAGCTTCAAGTGGGTTATTTGAGATAAATGAGGTAAATTCTTTTAATTCTTCTTCTTGTCCATACCCACATAAAACAGCAACAGAATTAACCCCAGCTGAACTTGCAGCTATTAAATCTAAGTGAGTATCTCCTACCATCCAAACATTTGATGTTTTTTCAATGTTCATTAAATCTAACGTTTTTAAAATAGGTTCAGGATGTGGTTTTGGATGTTCAACATTTTCTCGTCCTGTTACAAATTCAAAGTATTCCATGATACCCAGATGTTCCAATAGCGGAATCGTAAGATGTCCTGTTTTTGTTGTCACAATTGAGAGCCTAGCAAATGTTTTTGCCAACTCTAATGCTTCTTTTGTATCTTCTAGTAAAAAAGTTTGTTCTCTTGATATAGTTCGGTATCTCTCTTTATATGCATCTACAAAATCCCAAACAACTTCTACATCTACTCCAAGATCTTGATACATGATTTCAAGTGGATGTCCTATGAGTGATTTTATATCTTCATCTGTTCCATTAAATTCAAAATTCATTTGTTCAAATGAGTGGTAAAACGTAGATACGATTGCATCTGTTGAATCTATGAGTGTTCCGTCTAAATCAAATAGTATAATATTTTCTTTCAATTATTTCCTTTTATTTCTTCCATATTTATGGTTTCACCCAATCTTTTTGATTGTGTGTTATACCTACAAATGCAGGCTCTATATTTTTTATATTGTCATTTACTACTGTAATAGAGTTTGGAATATATAAAAATAGATAAGGTATATCTTCACTAATATGCTTGAATATTTTTTTATAAATAACTCCAAGCTTATCTCTGTCTATTGTAACAGCACCTTTTTCAATTAGGGCATCTACTTCTTTATTTTTGTAACCTACAAAATTAAAACCACCTTTTTTATCACTTGAGCTATGCCAAATAGAATAAGCATCAGGCATTATAGCTAAACCCCAGCCTAAAACAACTGCTTCAAAGTTTTTTGGAAGTACTACAGTATTTAAAAAAGCTTGCCACTCCATAACTCTTATTTTCATGTGAACACCAATTTTTGCTAGTTGATATTGAAGTATTTGAGCTGCATTGATTCTTATATCATTTCCTGTATTTGTTACTACTTCAAAAGAAAAAGGATTACTTTTGTTATATCCAGCCTCTATTAAAAGCTTTTTTGCTTTTTTCAAATCTTGATTTGGAGATATTACATTTTTATCAAACGCAAAAGTTCCAGGTAAAAATGGCCCATGACAAACTTTCGCATGTCCAAAGAAAAGTATATTTACAAGTTCTTCTCTATTTATAGCCATTGATAAAGCTTGTCTTACTCTTAAGTCTTTGAATTTTTTGTTTCTTAAATTAAATCCCAAATAAGCATAACCAAAACTCTGTTTTTCAAATATTTTATGTTCTTTCTTAAATTTATCATCTATTTGTCTATCAATTTGAAGGGGGGTTAAACTTCCAACATCCAGTTTATTTTGTTTTAACATGAGGAAAGATGTGGTGGGATCTGGTAAAAAAGTATAAAGAATTTCATCAATTTTAGGACGTCCTTCATAATAGTTATCATTTGCTATTAATCTAATATCTTCTGAGTTTTTAAATGTCTTTAATTTATAAGAGCCTGTACCTATAGGATTTTTATTAAATTTACTTCTCATCATATCTTTTTCATCTTTATAAATATGATAAGGTAAAATCCCAACCATCCAAATCTCTAATGCTTTAAAATATGGCTCAGAGTATATTATTTCTACAGTATAATTATCAATTGCTTTTACTGATTTTACTTTTATGAAGTTCGATACAATAGTGGTAAATATTTTTGGATTTTTTATAGAGTTGTATGTAAATACAACATCTTTAGATGTAAAATTTACCCCATCATGCCAAAGTATATCTTTTTTTAATTTTATGATTAATTTTGTATTACCCTCAAATTTATAGCTTTTAGCCAAATCTGTTTTTATGTTTCCATCTTTATCATATTTGAAGAGTCCATTAAATAACCGATCAGAAATTTCGCTACTTGCACTATCATTAGCAAGTATTGGATTAAGTCTGCTTGGACTAGAACTCATAGATAAATTAAGTGTTGATGCACTTAAAAAAGTGAAAAGTGAAAAGTGAAAAGTGAAAAGTATAAATATCTTAGTTAGTTGATTTTTCATATTATATTGTAGTCTTAATTTGTATAAAAGTGCATAAAAAAAGGAGCAACGTGCGTTGCCCCTTTGAAAGTAAAAAACTTTTGAAAAATGCCAATTATCTCTTTGAGAATTGAACAGACTTTCTTGCTTTCTTTCTTCCGTATTTCTTTCTTTCAACAGATCTTGCATCTCTTGTTAATAAACCATAAGGTTTTAAGATTACTCTGAATTGCTCATCATAAGCTACTAAAGCTCTAGAGATTCCGTGTCTAACTGCATCAGCTTGTGCAGAATATCCACCACCTAAAGTTTGTACTACAATGTTTACAGAAGTTTCTTGTTTAGATACTTCTAATGGTTGCATAACTCTTTTTTTAATTGCTTCTAAACCACCAAGCCATGTGTCAATAGACCCACCATTAATAGTTAATTCACCAGTTCCATTTTCTAGCCATACTTTAGCTACAGCTGTTTTTCTTCTACCAGTTGCGTATACTTTTGCCATGAATTCTAACCTTTAATTTGCGCAGTGTGAGGATGTTCAGCACCTGCATATACTTTTAATTTTTTTAACATTGCTTTACCAAGAGTAGTCTTTGGAAGCATACCTCTTGTTGCTAATTTGAAAAGCTTTTCAGGGTTTTCTACTAACATATCTGACATTTTGTGAGTTTTAGTACTTCCAAAATAACCAGAGTGTGTAAAATATTCTTTAGCAGCTAATTTATTACCAGTAAATCTAGCTTTACTAGCATTAAGAATAATTACATTGTCTCCACAATCAACATGAGGAGTAAAACAAGGTTTGTTTTTCCCTCTTAGAATTGTAGCTACTTCAGTAATAATTCTACCGAACACTTTATCAGTTGCATCTATAACGATCCAATCTCTTTTGATATCTACAGCTTTCGCCATTTGAGTAAATTTCATATATTTTCTCCGATTTAATTAATGAGGTCGAATATTAGTGGAAGGCAACTTAATTGTTCCTTAATTTAAGGTGTAATTAATTAAAAGTTTATTAATTTAAGCTTGCTTTAAAATTAACAATGAAAGTGGAGCCAATTTGGGCATCACTTTTAATTTCAAGGGTAAATTTATGTAGTGAAAGAATACTTTGAACAATAAAAAGTCCCAATCCTAAAGAGTTATTCCAATCGTTTTTTGAGACTCTGTAGAACTTATTGGTTATTTTTTTAATTTCATCAGCACTTATACCTATGCCTTCATCTTTTACTTGTATGTTATGTTCATTGATTTTTACAATAACTTTATCTTCAGAGTATTTTAAAGCATTTTCAATCAAATTTCCAAGTGCAATGGTAAAAAGTGTTTCATCAATATTAAGTATTGTATCTTTTCCTTCAATGAAGATTTCTCTATTTTTGTATTTTGTGTTTAAATCAGATATCAATTCTTCTGTGAGCTTTTTCAGAGAACACTTTTTATATATTCCTTCATGATTTCCCTCTTCAAGCTTAATAGTTAGTCTCAATCGATCAATTATCTGTGACATTTTATTGCTGTTGCTGTATATTTTCTGTAAAAATTTTTCTTTCATGGTTTGAGGTAATTCCTCATCATTTAAAATCGTTTCACTATATCCACTGATGATTGCAATGGGATTTTTAAATTCATGTGAAATAGCAGAAATGATTTCATCTTTTTGTCTGTTTGCTAATTTGAGTTTAGCTGTGTATTTTTCTTTTTGCTTTTCTCTTTTAAGTAAGGTTGCAGCCACTTCATTTAATAAATTGGTCATATCATGGAATTCTTGTGAATAGTTTGATCTGATATGTGCTTTATAATTCTTTTTAGTAATGCTTTTAAGAAAATCAAGAACATTGTCTGTTTCATCTTTGATTTTATGACTGATTTTATATGAAATGATTAACGCAATAATAAAAAACAGAGCAAATATAGCTGTAATTTGATATGAGAGTTTTAAAAATTTATCTTGTAAGAGATCAATATAATCAGACATTCGTATATAAACTATTTGGTTCCCAACAGTTATTTTTTTTGCAACATACAATAAATCTTTTTTGATTGTATTAGAAAAACGAATACTTTTTCCAAAAACGCCTGTTTTTGATTGAATGATTTCAACTCTATTTTTATGGTTTTCCATACTGTTTTTATCTTTATCACTGTCAGCTAAAACTGTACCATCAGATGAAATTATAGTGATTCTTAAACCAGTATCTTTTTTAATTTGTTTAACAATATTGCTTATATTAGATAAATCACTTAATGCTGAACTCAATGAATTTATATTTTGAGATAAGTTCTTTTCACTTTGTTCAATATAAATACTCTTAATCCAAAAGTAAGAACTGATCCCCGTACATAAAAGAATGGCAAAAAATATAAAAATAAAACTTCTGAAAAAATGTTGATGCAGTTTTAACAAAACATATATCCTTCCCCACGAATAGATTTGATATAATCTTTTTTGGCCTCTGGGTCTATTTTGGACTTCAATCTTTTTATTGCAACATTGACTGTTTTGAGTTTTTTGTCATATGAGTCTTCCCAAACGCTATCTAAAAGGTGCTCTCTGCTTAAAAGAATGTCTTTATTTTTTATAAATTCTAAAAGTAAATCATGTTCTAAATGAGTGAGTTCAATTTCAACTTCATTGATGTAAAATTTTTTATTGGATGTTTTATATAAGATATCTTTGACTTTTAATACTTCAATATCTTTTGAGCTTCTTTTAATAACGGATTTTACACGTGCGCATAATTCTTTTAGATTAAAAGGTTTTGTAATATAGTCATCTGCATAACTATCAAAACCTTCTAATATGTCTTCATCTTTATCTTTAGCTGTAACATAAATAACGGGTATGTTATACCCTTGTGTTTTTATTTTCTCAATAAAGCTAATACCATCACTTCCTGGAAGGTTTCTGTCCATTAATATTAAATCAATGGTTTCTTCCTCAAGCATATCAACAATACTGGTGTTTACATTTAAACATCCAATCGTTTCATATCCCTGCTTTTGTAAAGTATATTCAAGTAGTTCTAATATGTCCTCTTCATCTTCAACTATTAGAATCAGTTTTTTTGTTTTCATCTTTCTCTTTATTTTCATTTTCGCATATCTCACAGCTTCCATCTTCTTTATATTCAGATAATTTTTTGCTGTCTCTGTCATCTTCATACTCTACAACGGTATCTTTAGATATTTTTATAACACCGGGACTAAATTTAATACTTAATATTCTAAATATAAAGAATATAAAAATGACAAACAGTAAAAATAAAATGGCGTCATAATCTTTTTTGACATAAGACGCCTGTATGATTACATCCCTGATTAAAAATATGATAAAAATATCAATAATAAATCTTAACCGTAACTTCTCTTTTTTAATGAAGTCAGAAATCATTTTCATAACTTCCATAATCACGATAAACTCAAGCATAAGTATAATTGTTTTGTGAAATTCCAGTTGTAATACTAAAACACTGGTAAATATACCTGCGGCTGCCAGTAACTCAAAGTTACTTCTTAAATATTTTCTAATTTTTGCTAAACTTCTTTTCATAGGCGCATTATATCATATTATGCTTGATGTAGCTCTCCACCAACTGCTGCAAAAAGCAGAAGATTCGCAATACTTGCTGCTCTGTCTGCAATTTTTTCTAATCTTCTTAAACTGCTTAAAATATCAAGGTACTCCTTTGAAAGTTCAATTTTATTTGAAAGCTCTTCAAGTAAATTTTTTTCTATCATTGCATACAAATCATCTGTTTTACTCTCTGCTACCAAAACTTTTTGAAAACTCTTTTCGATTAAAACAGTTTCATCCATTTTCACAATATCAATTGCAACCGTAATTGCTTCAATTGAAGCCTTTTGCAAGGGAATAGAGTATTCCAATATATTTTCAAAATCCACTTCATAATGAAGTGCCTTAGAAAAGTTTTTAATAAAATTCTTTGTATTTGAACCTGCTCTTACGATTTCATTGGTCATTTTTAAATATGAAACCATACATCTTAAATCTTTAGCTTCAGGCTGATGCAGTGCCAATGCTTTTAGAATCATATTATCTATTTTGTCCGAACTGTGTTGGACATTATTTAATTCACTTTTTGCTTTTGGAAAAAGTTTAATATCTTTTTGTGTAATAGCTTTTAAAGACAACTCATTTGCTTTTATAACTTTTTTTCCAAGAATTGAAATTTCATCTTTTATTTCTGTTAGCAATGCCTCAAAATTTTTTAACATTATCCGAATCTCCCTGTAATATAATCTTCTGTCTTTTTCTCTTTTGGATTGACAAAAATTGTTTGTGTCTCATCATACTCAATCAAATCACCTAAATGAAAAAAGGCAGTATAGTCTGCAACACGAGCTGCTTGTTGCATATTGTGTGTGACAATAACAATGGTATATTTCTTTTTTAATTCCAACATTAAGGCTTCAATTTTTTCTGTTGATATAGGATCAAGTGCTGAAGTGGGTTCATCCATTAAAATAACATCAGGTTCAACTGCAATGGTTCTTGCAATACAAAGACGTTGTTGTTGACCACCTGAAAGTGAGGTTCCTGGATCTTGTAATTTATCTTTGACTTCATCCCAAAGCCCCGCACTGACAAGTGACTTTTCAACCAACTCATCACAGGCTTTACCTTTTTTAACAATGCCATGTTTTATGGGAGCATAAGCAACATTTTCATAAATTGATTTTGGAAAAGGATTGGGTTGTTGAAAAACCATTCCAATTCTTTTTCGAACACTGACTTCATCTACATCATTATCATAAATGTTTTTATCATCAATAACTATTTGCCCTTTGATATTGACTGTATTAATTAAATCGTTCATTCTATTGATACATCTTAAAAATGTAGATTTTCCACATCCTGATGGACCAATGAGTGCAGTGATTTTATTTTTATAAATGTTTAAATCAATTCCATGTAATGCATGATTTTTCCCATACCAAAGATTTAAATTTTTTACATTAATTTTAGTTTTCATTTTTTCCCTATTTGTATTTTTAATGCTTTTTACCATTTTGTCTCAAACCTCTTTCGTAAATAAACCGCAACCCCATTGAGTGAAATAAGCACTGTTAAAAGTGTCAAAATACCCATGGCAGTTTTTTCTATATATGCACGCTCTGGCATTCCTGCCCATGTAAATATTTGTGCAGGCATTACTGTTGCCGCTTCAGTGATTGTTGATGGACTGTCCGGAATAAAAGCAATCATCCCTACAATAATAAGTGGTGCAGTCTCACCCATGGCTTGAGCCAGCCCAATGATTGAACCCGTCATAATTCCTGGAAAAGCCAGTGGCAAGACATGATCTCGTACAACTTGTATTTTTGTTAATCCTAATCCATATCCTGCTTGTCTTATTGAATCAGGAACAGATCTTAATGCTGCTCTGGCAGTTACAATGATAATGGGTAAAGTCATAAGTGCCAATGTCAATCCTCCAACCAATGCAGATGAACGTGGAAGTCCAAAAATATTAATAAATATGGCAAGCCCCAACAAACCAAAAAGAATAGATGGAATTGCAGCTAGGTTATTAATATTGACTTCTATTATTTGCGTAAATTTATTATCTTGAGCAAATTCTTCAAGATAAATCGCGGTCATCACTCCAATAGGAAAAGAAACAGCCATGGTGACAAGCAGCGTAAAAATTGAACCAATTAATGCAGATTTGATACCTGCAAATTCTGGTATTTTTGAATCTCCGTGTGTAAAAAAGATTGAATTAAATCTCAGTTCAACTCTGTTCTGTTCTTTGAGTTCATCGACTTTATTTTTATCTTTACTTTTTAATTTATAGTAGTTTCCTTTTATGTATTGATCTACTTGGTCATCTGCAAGAATCCATTTAAATTTTGTTGTGTTCATTAATTGTGGATCGTTTTGCATCTGTCGTGGAATCTCTCTGATAGCTGCACGGCTTACGACTCTTCTTAATTTTCTATCAATACTTTGTCGTGCTGATTTCATTGATTTTTTATTGTAGGTTACTTCTACTTGAACATAGGTTTGTTGAAGGGCGGGTAAGCCTTTAATCAACATATCTGAAAGAAAGAATAGTAAAAAAGATATTGCTATTATAATTGAAGAGAGTGCAAAATATTTAAATCTTTTAGCACTTGCATGTCTCTTTTTTAAACTGGGGTCATAAAATGGATTATTTTTTTTATTTGTTTTCATGTTTTTTCTCATAGGCTGTTCACTTTGTATTTTTCTTTAAATTTACGTATAAAGTAGACTGAAATGATATTTAATATCAATGTAACAACAAACAGTGCCAGTCCAAGTGCAAAGGCACTAAGCGTCGCAGGAGAGTCAAAGGCTTGATCTCCTACAAGTGCATCAACAATACGTACAGTAACCGTTGTCATATCTTCTAAAATATTCATTGTTAAATTTGGCCGAAGACCTGCTGCCATAACTACAATCATAGTCTCACCCAAGGCTTTGGAAACTCCCAATAAACATGCGGCAATAATTCCTGGAAGTGCAGCAGGAAGTACTACTGATTTAATGGTTTCAGACATGGTAAGACCAAGTGCGAGAGAACCTTTTCTCAAGCTATCTGGTACACTACTTATTACATCATCACTCAGTGATGAGATAACAGGAATAATCATAATCCCCATAACAACTCCACTGGCTAATGCAGAGTTAAAAGAAGCTTCTAATCCAATACTCTCACAAATTGTAACAATCAGAGGTGCCACTGTAATGGCTGCGAAAAATCCATAAACAACCGTTGGGATACCTGCAAGAATTTCAAGCAGGGGTTTAATTTTGTCTCTTACTTTATCACTTGCATATTCACTCATATAAATAGCACTGAATATTCCAATAGGAAGTGCCACAGACATCGCAATTAATGTAATAACAAAGGTTCCTGCAAAAATAGGTAATGCACCAAATTTGCTGTCCTCAATTCCTGGAGACCATTGGGTCCCTGTTAAAAAGTAAACAAAACTTCTTAACTTAAAAAACTCTATGGCTTCAAATAAAATTGAGAATAAAATACCAAATGTAGTCAACACTGAAATAACAGATGCTACTATCAACAGGTATCTAATGGCATCTTCTTTGAGTTGTGTTGTTCTGTTTTTTGATTCAAAAGCTCTGAATGATTTATTTTTGATTTTCAAATAAACTTACCTTTTTTTAAATATTGTTTGAATTATAAAAAACTTTGGTTACAGTTTGGTTACAGAAGCTAGAAAGCACTACAATATGGGCCCTAAGAGATATGAGGATAGGATTTTTTTAACTCTTTAAAATCAGTTGTTGGTTTTTGTATAAAATAGCCTTGAACACTGTCACAACCAATTTCCTTACAAATATCTAATTCTTCGCGTGTTTCTATCCCTTCAGCTATCACTGTGGCATTAATTGATTTAGCAATATTGATGATATTGACTAAAAACATTTTCTTCTTTTTATCCTTAGATATATCGGTAATAAAAAACCTGTCAATTTTTATATGGTTTGGGTCAAGATAGTATAAAAGTTTTAATCCTGAAAATCCCGTCCCAAAATCATCAAGTGCGATTTGATACCCTTGCTCTTGATACAAACTAAAAATTGCTTGGGCTTCTAAAAAGGATTTGAATTTGTGTTTTTCTGATATTTCAAACGTCAGTAACTCTTTATTGATATTTAACTTATCCAGTATTTTTGTTGTCAATCCCTCTTTGTAATTGGGCATTTCAATAATTCTATTATCAAGGTTATAAAATATTTTAATGTCATCTGTCAGTAAATTAGAGTTTTTTATTTTTTTTAAAACTTTTTTTCGTAATTTTATATCAACAGTATGTAATACTTTTTCTTCATAAGCAAGATCAAAAAAATTATCAATTGAATCAAAACCGACCTCTTTATAGTTTCGAAGAAGTGCTTCGTAAGCTACTGTTTTATTGGTATTAATATCAACAATAGGTTGAAAAGCAAAATCAATATTTTTAATGATGTGAATCCATGTTTTATTTAGCATTTAAGTTCTTTAGTTTGGGATGGGAATAAGGATATAATTTGATGATGTTTTTATAAGGTAAAACCTGATTATATTCTTTAAAAGAGGAGTTCACTGACCCCTCTTTGTCAAATTAGTGTTTTTTAGATAAATCAGTTAATGTTAATTTAGCTCTTGTATTAACAGAATTTTGAATGTTTTTTCTTGAATCAGTTGGTAATGAAATAAGTCCAATTTCTCCAAGAATTCCTTCTGTTCCAATCATGTCTTCACTCATGAACATTGAAACATATTTTTTCATTGCAGGTACTGCTTTTGAGTGAGAGTTTTTAACATAGAAAAAAAGACTTCTTGAGATTGGGTATTTACCGCTTGAAATATTTTCAGGTGTTGGTTGTACTCCATTTACTTTTGCAGCTTGAACTTTGTCTTCATTTTCAACTAAAAATGAGTAACCAAAGATTCCAAATGATTTTTTGTTTTTATTGAGTTTTTGAACAATGATATTGTCATTTTCTCCAGAAGGAACATAAACACCATCTTGTCTAACTTTATGATATTTTTTATAGGCTTTATATTTTTTCTTGTCCATTTTGTATAAAGAAGTATATTCTTTCATCTTTTTGAATGTACCTTTTAACACCATATCTTCGAAAGCATCTCTTGTACCTGATGATTTTGGTGGTCCATAAATAATGATTTCTCTGTTGGGTAAAGCAGCATCAACGTCTGACCATTTTCTATATGGGTTAGCGATTAATTTTCCATTTGCATCTGGAACTTCTGCTGCAACTGCAAGTGCTAATTGTTTTTTAGTTACTGTAAATGAATTATTTGATTTACTTTGAGCAAATGCAATACCGTCATATCCTATAACTGCTTCAGTAATATTTGTCACACCATTTTTTGCACACAGTTTAAATTCTTTAGTTTTCATTCTTCTTGAAGCATTGGTAATATCAGGTGTGTCTAATCCATTACCTTTGCAGAAAAGTTTCATTCCTCCACCTGATCCTGTTGATTCAACTACTGGTGTTGGGAAGGAAGTTGTTGCCCCTAATTCTTCAGCCACTGAACTTGAAAAAGGGTAAACTGTTGATGAACCTACGATTCTTATTTGATCTCTAGCACTTGCACTGCTGATTAATGTTGCTGCTGTCATTAGTACTAACGTTGCTTTTTTAAATGTCATTTTTTCTCCAATATCTTTAAATTTGATATGGAAGTTTAAAACAGTTTGGTTACAGTTTGGTTACTCTAAGAATTTAATTTTTAAAGACACATTTGATATTGCTTCGTAAAAATCATCGTAATTATCGTAAGTAGCAAATATAGGAATAAAAAAACAGATGTTTTGATTTTTACTTATTTTGTATTGCAACTGTTTAATAATATTGCTGAGGAATATGCTATTAAAATTACTGTCTTGTGTACTAAAATAAGCAATAAGTTCTTTTTCATTTTTTTCATTTTGAAGAAAAAGAAAATTTTTTTCTTTTGATAAGTTACTTAATGAAAAATCCAGTGAAGCATTTATTATTTGACCATTTTGTAAATAATCTTTGAGTAATTTACTTGGAATATTAATATTAATTCCAAATTTTGTTTTTTTTATATTTTGTTCATTAATTTTAAAACACAGGTTAGATTTATAATTTTTCTTTTGTGTTTCATGTTTTTTATGTGTCAGAATAAATCTGTTTAAATCTAAAGAACTTAAATTGTTAATTCCATTAAACATTTCAGTCAACTGTGAAGTTTGAATTTCTTTTGGATACGTAGATGTCATGTTATTCCCCTAATAATAGTGCTTAGGGATCTCTTGTAAGATGGGTCAAAAAAGTTATTTTTTGGCAACCCGGCTATCTTTTCATAAAGACCCGTGGCTTTCCGTCCCCATTTCACAACGGGTTTGGCAATAAGCTATCTGAAATTATAAAACTTATTTTTTTAAATACAGCTTAATTGATTATTTGTAATATTGTTTTAGATAAAATACAAAAAATAAAAGTACAAAATGAAATGAGAAATAATGGAAATAAAATTTGATACAAAAGTATATGATTTGTTAAAAGCATATCCTCAATTATTAGAGATATTAATAAAATTAAGCCCAAGATATAAAAAATTAAAAAACCCCATATTAAAACGTACCATTGCCAGAGTTGCCAGTTTAAGACAAGCTTCTGCTTTAGGTGGATTTACACCTGTAGAACTGGTGAATGCTTTAAGAGCTGAAGTAGGACAAAACCCCATCACTGATGATATGAAAGAAGAAGAGGTTTCAACAGTACTGCCTTCCTGGGCAAAAAATGAACCCGATGCTTATATGAATGCAACACAACTTTTAGATGAAGATAAAAATCCCTTGAAACTTATTAACAAAGAGTATAAAAAGATAAAAAAAGATGAAGTAATTTTATTAGAATCTGATTTTGTTCCTTCTCCTTTAATTGATGAAATGAGAAAAAAAGATGCTACGGTTGTTATTATTGCGAATATAGAAAAGCATGGCTGGTTTAAAACCTTTATTCAAAAGTAAACCAAACATAAAAAGATTACTTTTTATGTTTGTCTTTTCGTCTTCTTAAAAAGTTAACAACATATTGTGATTGAACCAATCTTGTTTTTAACCCTGATGGCATTTGAGTAATCATTACTCCTAATAAGATAACCAACGATGCATATAATTGAATGGTTGAGAGTTTTTCATTTAACATAAAATAAGCCAATACAACTGCAAAAACAGGGATAAGATTGACATATGCAGCGGCTGTTGATGCATGTGTTCTGCTCAAGGCATAATTAAATAATCCATATCCTCCAAGCGTGACCACAATACCCAAATACAAAATAGAGGGTACCGCTTGCATTGATAATTCATAGTTTGAAGTATTGTATTCATATAGCGCAAAAGGTAAAAAGAAAATAGCTCCTATAAATGATTGCATTGCAGTCAGAAAAAGTGCGGAAAAACTGTTGGATAAATGTCGTATGGCAATGGTATACCCTGCACCACAAATCATGGCTAAAAATTCTAAAAAATTTCCCCACATTGGATTGGGTGCACTTTGAGTTGATACTGCATAAAGACTGAGCCAAATTCCTCCCAGAATTGCTAAAATTGAGCCTAAAATTAATTGTTTTGAAATAACTTCTTTTAAAATGATTCCTGCCCCAATTGCTGTAAGAAGAGGCATCACTGAAGTAATCATACCTGCTTGTCCTGCAGTTGTATTGATAATTGCATAAGATTCAAAAATAAAGTACAAACATGGTTCAAATAAAGCCATCAATAAAATATATTTAATATCTTTTTTTCTAAATTGTATTTTTGTAAATTTACGAATAAAAAAAATGAAACAAAGTGATGCTATCAACATTCTTCCAAAAATCACACTCATGGGACCCATATCTTCAATAGCAATTTTGAGAGCGATAAATGAACTTGCCCATATTAGCATCGCAGTACATAAAATGAAAATAGTAAAAATATCTGTATCTTTTTTTTGCATGATAATTCTCCTTTTGAAATATAGTATATAAATTAATATTAGAGTGTATAAGATACAGAAAAATTGATTTTAAGTATAGAATATAATTGCTATTTTGGCAATTTGTTAAATAAGATTAATTGTTGTGAAGTTTGTTTTTGAGATTACGAAAGTAAGTGGTTTTTATAAACCGCTTGCTTCCATAATTTTTGCTTGATGATCAGTAATTAAAGGCTCAACAACTTCATCAAAAAGACCATCATTCATAATGTAATCAAGTCTATAAAGTGTTAAGTTAATTCTGTGGTCAGAGATTCTATTTTGTGGATAATTATATGTTCTAATTCTCGCACTTCTATCACCTGAACCCACTTGTGCTTTTCTATCAGCACCTTCTTTTTCCTGTTGCTCTTGCATTTGTAAGTCATTCAGTCTTGCTTTTAAAACTTTCATGGCTTTATCTTTATTTTTGTGTTGTGATTTTTGATCTTGGTTGGTTACAACTAAACCTGTTGGTAAGTGTGTAATTCGTACAGCTGAATCTGTAGTATTTACAGATTGTCCACCACATCCACTTGATCTCATAACATCAATTTTTAAATCATTTTGGTTAATTTCAATTTCAACATCATCCACTTCAGGCATAACAGCTACTGTAATTGCAGAAGTATGAACTCGTCCTTGAGATTCAGTCGCAGGAACTCTTTGAACCCTGTGAACTCCACCCTCATATTTAAGTCTACTATATACTTGCTCACCTTTTACAAGGATCACCATTTCTTTGTAACCACCAGATTCACTCTCATTAGAATTCATTACTTCGACTTTCCAACCTCTATTTTCGGCATATCTAAGATATCCTCTATAAAGGTCTCCAACAAAAATAGCAGCTTCATCGCCACCAGTTCCAGCTCTTAATTCTATATAAATATTTTTGTCATCATTTGGATCTTTTGGGACTAATAATACTTTAATTTCTTCTTCAAGCTCTATTTTTCTTGTATCAAGTTCTTTTAACTCTTCTTTTGCAAGTTCACCTAATTCTTTGTCATCAAGTAACATTTTGTTTTCTTCAATATCTTCAATTACTTGACTATATTCATTGGTGGCATTCACGACGGGTTCAATATTTGACTGTTCTTTTGAAAGTTCAGTCATTCTTTTAATATCGCTCGTAATATCTGGAGAGATTAATAATTGATTAATCTCTTCATATCTATCAATGAAAGGTTGAAGTTTATCTTGTAGCATTAAGTTCTTTACTCAAACAGTAAATAAAATATAATTTACTTACGTAAATTATATAGCATTCACTTTTGTTTGTAATCGACTAACTTTTCTTGCAGCATTAGCTTTTTTAAGGATACCTTTACTTACACAATGGTGTAGGTAAGAGTTTGCAGCTTTAACAGCAGTACTTGCAGCTTCTTTGTCATTTGCCTCAACTGCAGTTAATACAGCTTTAGTAACATTCTTAATTCTTGTCTTGTAAAATCTGTTTCTTTCAGTTTTTACGATTGTTTGCTTTGCTCTTTTAGCAGCAGATTTATGATTTGCCATCTATTTAACCTTTTAGTAATATTTTTAAGGGTAGAATAGTACTCAAAATATCTTTAAAGAAAGTTTAAAGTAAGTTTAAATTTAGGAAGTTTTAATGAAACTATTTGGTACAGATGGAGTAAGAGGCAAAGCAGGCGAGTTCTTAGATGCAATGACAACTATGAAACTTGCGATGGCTGCAGGTATATTTTTTAGAAAACATTCATACACTAACAAGATTTTAGTCGGAAAAGACACAAGAAAAAGCGGATATATGATAGAAAATGCATTAGTCAGTGGACTTACTGCTGTTGGGTATGACGTCATACAAATTGGCCCAATGCCAACACCAGCAATTGCATATTTAACAGAAAGCATGAGATGTGATGCGGGTATTATGATTAGTGCCAGTCATAATCCTTATGATGATAACGGAGTCAAGTTTTTTGACAAACATGGTAATAAATTGGGAGTTGGTTGTGAGAAAGAGATTGAAAATATCTATTATAATGATGATTTACTTCTGTCTTCT
>Ga0209707_1000988_pt1 | contig 16427 bp, 15 predicted proteins | sample EN4Hudsemesocosm_FD_184630 | JGI IMG/M metagenome (GOLD analysis project Ga0209707, IMG submission 184630) | Methane-oxidizing microbial communities from mesocosms in the Hudson Canyon - EN4B Hudson Canyon (SPAdes) (version 2) | ecosystem: Environmental > Aquatic > Marine > Cold seeps | place... | reverse complement strand
ATGGAGATCATGGTTATGCATTTGCAACAAACTTTAATCCAGAGATAAACTTACGTGAAGTAAGTGCAAATGGAAGATACTGGCAAAGAAATGAAAAAGGTGAGGGCGAGTGGGTAGAGACTGAACCTCTTGAAATTAAGATGGATTGGGACTATCCTGAAGTTGGAGTTAAACCCTCTTATTTACTTTACCATGAAGAGTTAGAATCTTTAAGTAAAAACATCAAAGGAATCCAAAGAATCAGATTTTTCATGACTTTTGGAGATTCCTATATTCAACATATGAATTGTCTTCAAAATGTGGGCATGTTAGGTATTGAACCAGTAATGCATAAAGGTCAAGAAATTATTCCTATGGAATTTTTAGCGACATTATTACCAGATCCTGCAAGTTTGGGTCCTAGGACAGTGGGCAAAACAAATATTGGATGTGTATGTGAAGGTATCAAAGATGGTAAAAAGAGAAAAATTTATATCTATAATATCTGTGATCACCAAGAGTGTTATAAAGAGACAGGAGGACAAGCTGTTTCATATACCACAGGAGTACCTGCAATGATTGGTTCAAAACTTTTATACAATGGAGCGTGGAGTGCAAAAGGTGTTCACAATATAGAAGAGTTTGACCCAGACCCATTTATGGAAGAGTTAACAAGCCAAGGGTTACCTTGGAAAATACTTGAGATGGACGTATAAGTTTTAAAGCAAAAAGGAATAATTATGAAAAAATATGAATGCGAAGTATGTGGATATGTTTATGACCCAGAAGTTGGAGATGAAGAAAATGGAATAGCTCCAGGAACTGCATTTGAAGACTTACCAGAAGATTGGACCTGCCCCGATTGTGGCGTAGAGGTTGAGGACTTTAAAGCACTTGAAGACTAAACAAAAGAATACTATTGTTGAAAGTTTTGATGAACTTCCCAGTCCTGCTTTTGTATGTGAAGAACAACTCTTAGAAAAGAATCTAAAACTTCTCGATAGGGTGCAAAAAGAAGCTGGGGTGAAAATCCTTTTGGCTTTAAAAGGCTTTGCTCTTTGGTCTACTTTTGATATGTGTAAACAGTATCTTCAAGGATGTTGTGCCAGTGGATTAAATGAAGCATTGTTAGCAAAAGAGCAGTTTGGAAAAGAAGTGCATACTTATGCACCTGCTTTTAAAAGTGAAGAGATGGACCAAATACTTGATATCTCAAATCATGTAGTATTTAATTCTTTTAATCAGTGGAATACCTTCAAAGAAAAAGCTGTAAGTCAGACATCATGTGGTTTGAGAATCAATCCTGAAGTAAGTTCTGTTGAGGTGGACTTATATAACCCTTGCGGAAAATATTCAAGACTTGGTATTACAAAAAAAGAGTTTGATAAAGCCAAAGAGGACGAAAGTTTTCTAGAGGGTATTGATGGTTTTCATTTTCATGCCCTATGTGAACAAAATGTGGATGTATTAGAAGCCGTATTATGTGCATTTGAGAAAAACTTTAAAGAGTATTTACCTCATTTAAAATGGGTAAATTTTGGAGGTGGGCATCATATCACTCGTACAGATTATGACGTTGAACGGCTCATTATTGTATTAAAAGAGTTCAAAAAAAGATACCCCAATCTAAAAGTATATTTAGAACCAGGAGAAGCTGTTGGGTGGCAGACAGGCTATTTAGTCACTACTGTATTAGATATTGTCCACAATGATATGGATATAGCTATCTTAGATACTTCAGCAGAAGCACATATGCCAGATACTCTGGCCATGCCTTATCGTGCAGATATTAGAGGTGCGGGGGAAAAAGATGAGAAAGCATATACCTATAAATTAGCAGGTAACACCTGCCTTGCAGGGGATATTATCGGAGATTACTCCTTTGATAAAAAGCTTGAAGTTGGTGATAAAATAATACTTGAAGATATGATTCATTATACAATGGTAAAAACCACTACATTTAATGGTGTTAATCTTCCCAGTATAATTATAAAGCAAAAAGATGGTTGTTACCAAATTGTCAACAAGTTTGGATACAATGACTACAAATGTAGACTTTCATAAGGAAACAAGTGGGACAAGAACGTAATATTATCAAAGATGAGTTCGAAGATTCGGATGAGATTGATACCAAAGAGTTAATTAAACATGATGGTAAAAGTAGAAAAAGACAAAAGCTAAAAACAAAAGATGGGAAAACCCAAATCTGGGTTAAAGAGTCCACTTTGGAGTATGAAAAAGAACTCATCAAGCTACAAATTGAGCTTTTAAAACTGCAAAAATATGTAAAGAAACATGGCTTAAAAATCTTGATAATATTTGAAGGTCGTGATGCAGCTGGTAAAGGTGGCGCGATTAAACGTATCATGGAACATCTTAATCCAAGGGGAGCACGAATTGTAGCCTTGGAAAAACCAAGTGACGTAGAAAAAACCCAGTGGTATTTTCAGCGATATACCCAATACTTACCCAGTGCGGGCGAAATTGTTTTATTTGATAGGTCTTGGTATAATAGAGCGGGAGTTGAGCCAGTTATGGGATTTTGTACTTCCCTTGAACAGCAAGAATTCTTAAAAGAAGTTCCCGCTTTTGAAAATATGTTGGTGAAATCAGGAATTGCATTGTTTAAATTTTACTTTTCTGTTTCAAAAGAGGAACAAAAAACAAGATTTGATCAAAGAGAAACAGACCCTTTGAAACAATACAAACTCTCCCCTGTGGATAAAGAGTCACAAAAACTATGGGATAAATACACAGCAGCGAAGCTTTCAATGTTAAAAGCATCAAATACTACAGTTTGTCCTTGGACAATCATTAAAAGTGATAATAAACGAAAAGCAAGAGTTGAGTGCATAAAACATGTTTTAAAAGGCATTGACTATGAAGATAAAATATCAGAAAAAAAGCTCAGGCAAAATAAACAAATTGTTAATACTGGGAAAAAAGAGATAAAACTGATGGAAAAAGAAATAAATTTACAAAGGCAAGATAAATGAATTTGAGTGATTTTGAGAAAACAAGTCATGTGGGGTTATATTTATCAAAAGTGATTCATCCCTCTTTTGGAAGAAAGTATATAGCAAGATTTCAGCATAATAAAAAAAGATACGTAAAAGTTTTGGGGTATTCAAAAAAGAATAATCTGACTCAGCACTCTGCAATTGGTTTGTTTCAAAGCTTTAAAGACAGCGTTATAGATAAAGAAGAAGCCGTTTCTGAAAAGCTGCAAATTCAAAAAGAAAAATTCTCAGCTATTGATACTGGTTCAAAACAAAACGAAAAACAAGTAGCAAAAATATCACAGCTAAAAGACCACATCAAATATCTTGAAGAGTTATTGGGTGATTATAAATCAGTAGATAAGTCAACACTAAAGACAGGTGTTCAAAAAATATATGACCTTGAAGAAATCAAAGATTATCAAATTGAGTTGATTAAACTTCAAACGTACTTAGAAGTTAGTAACAAAAAAATGGTTATATTATTTGAAGGAAGAGATGCTTCTGGTAAAGGTGGAGCAATACGGCGAATCACACGATATATGAACAACAAACATTACCGAATTGTTGCCCTTGGTAAACCAACTGAAACACAAAGGAATCAGTGGTTTTTTCAAAAATACATTGAACATTTCCCAACAGGTGGAGAAGTTGTATTATTTGATAGGTCTTGGTACAACAGAGCTATGGTTGAACCTATCTTTGGATTTTGTACAGACGAAGAACATGAAATCTTTATGGAAGATGTTGTGAATTTTGAACATGATCTTGTACGTCAAAATATGATTTTGGTAAAGCTTTACTTTTCTGTGTCTAAAGATGAACAGAAAAAAAGATTTGGAAATAGAACAAACAACCCTCTGAAACAATGGAAATTTTCAGAAGTTGATATGCAAGCACAAGACTTGTGGGAAGACTTTTCAGAAAAAAAGTATGAAATGTTAAAACGAACCAGTTCTAGAAGTGCACCATGGCATGTTATTAGAAGTGATGAAAAACACAAAGCAAGACTTGAGGCGATAAAGATTATTCTCAACTCTGTTGATTATGACGGGCGAAACTACGCAATGAACTTTGAGCCCAATGAGAAAATAAATATTTCAGTTCAAAAAGAACTGTCACATATGAGAAAAAACAAAGATTACTAATATTTACAAATATAAAAAACCCTACCAAGGGTTTTTTATATTGTCCTCACTACTTTCACTTTCAAATCTACGTAAAAAAGTTCTATTTTTTTGATTTGTGATTTTATCTAACCATTTTTTTTCTTCTAGATCACTGATTTCTTTTTGACTTGGTTTTTTTGATTGTTCTGATTGTTGTTTCGTTTTTTCTTTATCAATCTTATCTTGTTCTTTTTGTTTATTTTTATCTTTTTTCTCTTGTTCTTTGTCTTTTTGCTCTTTTGATTTTTTGTCTTGCTGCTCATTTTTCTTTTTGTCTTTACTGTCACTTTTTTTATCTTTGTCTTGTTTATTCTGCTTATCTTGATCTTTCTTGTCGTCTTTATTATCCTTATTATCTTTGTTCTGTTTATTGTCTTTGTTTTCTTTCTTCTTTTTTTCTTCTAAGGCTTTATTCACTAACTCCAAATTTTGCTTTGTTTGTTCATCTTCTTGAAGTTTTAGTGCTTGTTCGTATGATTTTTTAGCATCTTCGAGTTTGTTTTGTTTCACGTACGAATTACCCAAATTATGAAGTGATTTGTATCGCAGTGAGGTATCATCACTTTGGATATTTTTATACAAGGAAGTAGCTTCTTTGTATTTTTTTTGTTGATATAAATTGTTGGCTATATTGTATTGTGTTTGTTCATTTGAATCGATTGTCTTATACAGTTGTTCAGATTTTTTGTACTCTTTTTTGGCATAGGCATCTTTTGCATCTTTGATTGTTCTAAAGTCCAATAAATCTGCACGTGCTTCAGGAGAGATAATTAAAGGTAGTATGAATAGGAGTGCAAGAGCTTCTCTTCTTTTAAATGAAAAAGAGGAAAAAGCTAAAAATACAAAGAGTAATGCAAGAGCCAAAGGATAGTAGAAAAGTTCAGTGTAAGTTTTGATTTTACTGCTGTTCATGAACTCTTTTTTTGCTTGAGAATTAATCTCTTTTAAAATTGTATCAATATCATTTGAGTTTAGAGAATAGTTTATATACCCAGCACCACTTTGCATTGATAGTTTGGAAATACTTTTATTCAATCCAACTGTTACAATTTTACCGTTGCTGTCGGTCATAAATCCATCTTTTGAAGGGATAGCGGTGAGCTTATCTGATGCTATTCCTATGGCATATACTTTTATTTTATTTTCTTGTGCATATTTTATCTCTTGAGTATAATCTTCTTTGTTTCCCCCATCACTTAATAAAATGATATTTTTGCTGTTAAAGTCTTCCAGTAAATTATTACTGGCTTCAAGCATAGCCAATACATTTGACCCATTATCAAAGTTCAAGCCACTGTCTAAGTTTTTGACAAGAAAAGCAAGGGAGTTGAAATCTTGTGTGACAGGAGACAAGACAAAAGATGATTTTGCAAAAAGAACTACACCCACAGCACTTTGCTGGATTTGTTCAAGAATTTTAAGCAATTTTTGTTTTGCAAAGAGGAGTCTATTGGGGTAAATATCATTGGCTAACATAGATTTAGATACATCAATAGCCACAATGATAGGTATCAAATCCTCTTTAACTTTTTGCACTTTTTCTTGGCTTACTGGCCTTGCTATAGTGATTATAAATAATATGAGAGATAAAAGCAAAAGAGTATTTTTACTTTTTTGACTAATACCATTATTCGAAATTGTAAGCTTTTCTAAAATCTCATCTGAAAAATAGTTTTCCAGTGTATTTGTTTTTTTGCTGAGTAAAAAAAGAGACAAAACTAAAGGAAAGATAAATAAATAAAATGCATTAAATTGTAAAAATTCCAAATGAATAACCTTTATAAAAGCAGTATTTTATAAAAGCTTTAGTAAATCTTAGATAAAATCACAAAAATAAATATATATGGAGCAAAATTTCTATGGAATTTAACGCAAAAAAAGTAGACGAAGCAAACGCTGTTGTAACAAGTACAATCGCAGTAGAAGAGATTAATAAAAACTTTGACAAGATAGCTAAACAAGCATCAAAAGAGATGAACATAGCTGGTTTTAGAAAAGGTAAAGTTCCTGTAGCTGTTGTTAAAAAAATGCACGGTGAAAAGTTAGTACAAGATGCTGAAGGTGAAGCACTAAGAGGACTTTTTCAAGAGTCTTTAGCTGAGCTAGATTTAAAAACTGAAGATATTATTGGTGAGCCAGCAATTACTAAGTTTGACAAAAAAGAAGATGGTTCAATTGAAGTTGAAGTAAAATTCGCTGTTAAACCAAGCATTGACTTAGGTGATTATAAATCACTGTTACCAGAAGTTAAAACTAAAAAAGTTATGGCTAAAGATGTTGACGAAAGAATAGACACTATGGCTAAACAATCAGCACCTCTTGAAAAAATCAAAAGAAAAAGAGCTGCTAAAGATGGTGATAACACATTAATTGACTTTGAAGGTTTTGTTGATGGTGTTGCATTTGAAGGTGGTAAAGCTGAAAAATACGCATTAAAAATTGGTTCTGCTTCTTTTATCCCTGGATTTGAAGATCAAATCATTGGTATGAAATATGAAGAAGAAAAAGATGTAGTTGTAACTTTCCCTGCTGAGTACCAATCTGCTGATTTAGCTGGTAAAGAAGCTACATTCAAAGTAAAATTACATGAAATTCAAGAGCAAGTTGCTGCTGTTTTAGATGATGAATTTGCTAAAAAAATTCTTCAAGGTGAAGAAGATGCAACTATGGATTCATTAAAAGAAAAAATCAAAGAGCAAATCAAAACTGAAAAAACTTCTGTATATTACAGAGATGAGTTAAAACCTGCATACTTAGATGCTTTAGTAAAAGAATTGACTTTTGCACTTCCTCAATCAGTAGTTGACCAAGAAATCAACATGGCTTTAAACAACAAAGTTAAAGCATACTCTGAAGATGAAATCAAAAAACTTCAAGAAAACCCAACAGAAGTTGAAAAATTAAGAGAAGAATTAAAAGGTGATGCATCTGATTCTGTTAGAGCTACATTTATTGTAGATGCTCTTGCAAAAGCTGAAGGTGTTGATGTAACTGATCAAGAAGTTTCACAAGTGATTTATTATGAAGCAATGCAAATGGGTCAAAACCCACAAGATGCTTTAAAAACTTATGAAGAAAAAGGTTATTTACCAGCGATTAAAATGTCAATGATAGAAGACAAAGTTATGACTAAATTATTAGACGAGAAGTCAGGGAAATAATACCATGAGTTATATACCATATGTAGTTGAAAAAACAGGAAGAGGAGAGAGAAGTTACGACATCTACTCTCGTCTTTTAAAAGATAGAATTATTATGTTAAGTGGTGAAGTAAATGATCAAGTGGCATCAACAATTGTTGCTCAATTACTTTTTCTTGAAGCTGAAGATCCTGATAAAGATATTTATTTATACATAAACTCTCCAGGTGGAGTAATTACAAGTGGTATGGCTATGTACGATACAATGAACTACATCAAACCTGATGTTTGTACTATTTGTATCGGCCAAGCTGCCTCTATGGGTGCATTTTTATTAAGTTCTGGGGCTAAAGGAAAGAGATTTTCTTTACCAAATTCTAGAATTATGATTCACCAACCTTTAGGTGGAGCGCAAGGTCAAGCAACTGATATTGCTATCCAAGCAAAAGAAATTTTAAGAATGAAAGAATCATTAAATGAACTGATTGCTGAGCAAACAGGTCAAGATATTGAAACAATTGAAAAAGATACTGACAGAGACAATTTCATGAGCGCAAAAGAAGCTTGTGAGTATGGTCTTATTGATGAAGTAATCGCTAATCATAAGTAAAAGTTGTATGATTAGAGAAGTAATAACATATCCAAATAAACTCTTAAGAACAAAATCTAAAGATGTGGAGAAGTTCGACAATGAACTTCACACACTTTTAGATGACATGTTTGAAACGATGATTGCACAAGATGGAGTTGGACTTGCAGCTATTCAAGTATCAGTCCCATTAAATGTACTTCTTATTTGTATCCCTGATGAAAATGGTGTGCAAACACCTGACAATGTTTTAGAAGCTATCAATCCTACCATTACACGAAAAGAAGGTCAAATTGTATTTACTGAAGGCTGTCTAAGTGTGCCTGAAGTTCATGAAGAGATTAAACGTTCACAAAATATTAGCGTTGAGTATTTTGACAGAGATGGTAATAAACATGCAATTGAAGCAGAAGAATTTTTAGCAGTAGTTTGGCAACATGAAGTTGATCACCTCGAAGGTCATCTTTTTATTGAAAAACTGTCACTCTTAAAAAGAAAAAAATTTGAAAAAGAATGGAAGAAGAAGTTAAAAGAAGCCAAAAAAAATAAATAAGGGTTCCTTATGAAGCAGATGAAATGTGCTTGTCTTGATGGTCTTGATGCAACGGGTGTTGATGTAGAAGCTACATTTACAAAAGGTCTTCCAAGTTTCTCAATAGTAGGACTTGCTAATTCATCTATTCAAGAATCAAAAGATAGAGTAAAATCTGCTCTATTGACCAACCAATTTAAATTTCCCCCTCTAAAAATCACCATCAACTTATCTCCTTCTGATTTAGCAAAATCAGGTACTCATTTTGATTTACCCATTGCATTGTTACTTGCTTTGCAAACAGAAAAAAAAGCCAATTTTGGCGATTTCTTTGTGTTTGGAGAACTTGGGCTTGATGGAACACTTAAAGATACTAAGTCTATATTTGTACTGATATTATCTCTGGCTCAAAAAGGTTTACTCAAAAAAGTTTTGGTGCCCATATCTTCTGTGGAAAAGATATCTAAAATACCTAATATTGAAGTATACAGTGTCAAAAACCTAAATCAAGCAATTGATTTTTTTAAATTTGATAACAAAGAAGAGTTTAAAATAGTGAATAATGATTTTAAATACTCCAGTATTGAAATAAAAGATAAGAGTTATTTTTTTGACAGCAAGTATACACTTGATTTTTCTGATGTAAAAGGGCAAATACTTGCTAAAAAAGCGGCATTAATCGCAAGTGCTGGTAATCACAATATCTTATTTGAAGGAAGTCCAGGATGTGGAAAGTCTATGATTACAAAAAGACTACAATTTATTCTTCCTCCCATGAGTCACGAGGAGATTTTAGAGAAAGCCAAATTAGACTCACTTGATATTGTTGAGCCTGATTTTTCACCCATAAGAGTATTTAGAAATCCTCACCACAGTTCAACCAAAGCTTCAATATTTGGTGGGGGAAGTGTAAATGCAAAAATAGGTGAGGTTGCATTGAGTAATAATGGTTTGCTCTTTTTTGATGAGTTACCTCATTTTGGTAAACCCATTTTAGAAGCATTAAGAGAACCACTTGAAGATCACAAAATTTTAATCTCACGTGTGAATTCTAAGGTGAATTACCCTACAAAATTCATGTTTGTGGGGGCACTAAATCCCTGTCCATGTGGAAATTTACTCAGTTCTAAAAAAGAGTGTCGATGTAATGATGTTGAAATAGCACGTTATAAAAATAAACTTTCTGATCCTTTTTTGGACCGTATGGATTTACATGTAATTATGAACGATGTGAATATTGGTGATAAACCTGATGTGAACTCAGAATCTTTACATTCAAAAGTATTGGATGCTTTTTTAATGCAAAAAAGTAGAGGTCAAAAAGAATTAAATGGAAAATTAAGTGATGAAGAGATTACTCGATTTTGTATTTTAAACAGTGAGTCTAACTTGATTTTAGAAAAAGCAATTGAGTCATATTCTTTGTCGTTTAGAGGTATCAACAAAATATTAAAAGTTTCAAGGACCATCGCAGATGTCAATAAGAGTATTGATATAGAAAAGTCTCACTTACTAGAAGCATTAAGTTACAGAAGAAGATAGATAAAAAATCATACAAATAGAAATATAAATGGTATAATGCCATCGTATAATAATCAAAGGAAAAAATTAATGACTAAATGTGGATATGTTTCAGTAGTAGGAAGACCAAATGCTGGAAAAAGCTCACTCTTAAATTGGCTTGTAGACGAAAAAATTGCTATGGTTTCTCATAAAGCAAATGCTACTAGAAAAAGATCAAATATAATAGTAATGAATGGAGATGATCAAATCATCTTTGTAGACACTCCAGGATTACACCAAACAGAAAAATTGTTAAATCAATATATGTTAGAAGAAGCATTAAAAGCAATGGGTGACTGTGATGTGATTTTATTTTTAGCACCAGTTACTGATCAAGTATCTCACTATGAAGACTTTTTAGAAAAAAACAAGAAAAATACAAAACATATTTTACTTTTGACAAAAATTGACTTTGTGTCAAATGAAGAGTTATTAACAAAGATGGATGAGTATAAAAAGTTTGAAGGAACATATGAAGCTATTATTCCTGTATCTATTAAGAGATCAACTGAACGCTCTGACATTTTAAATGTTGTAACACAATATTTACCAGAGCATCCGCCATTATACGATACTGAGATTATGACAACTGAACATTTAAGAGATATTTTTAAAGAGTTTATCCGAGAAGCAATTTTTGAGAATATCTCAGATGAAATTCCTTATGAAACAGATGTTTTAATCAATAAAGTAGAAGAAAAGCCACATATCGATGTAATAAAAGCTACAATCATTGTGCAAAAGAGTACTCAAAAAGGTATGATTATTGGTAAAGGTGCCGTGGCTATTAAAAGAGTAGGTAAAACTGCTCGAGAAAAAATAGAACAACTTACGGGTAAAAAAGCCTACTTAGAACTGTTTGTTTCAGTTAAAAAAGGTTGGACAAAAAGTAAAGAGGGTCTAAAAGACTTAGGGTATGACGTCGACTAATTTTATTGCATTTAAAGATGTCTCTACATTTTTAAATGAAGTCAGTGAAGAAATTGACAAAGCTTATATAAAAGACTACCTACATACACAAATTCAGAGTCAAAGTTTGACTCTGAAATCTAATTCAAAAATTACTTACCGCTTTATTCCAGAGATAAAATCCTACCAAATTACACTCTTTAGCAGCAATAAGTTAAATCTCACCCTTGAACCTTATGTATTTTATGGTTTACACCAAGAATCAAAAATAAAAACTACCGCTGTGTATTTTTATGAAAGTTTTTTTGTATTGTATATTGACTCTGAGTTGATTTATTATCAAGAAAAAAAAGATGATAGTACAAAAGAGGATATTTTAAATTTTATTAATCAAACCTTTCAGTTGAAACTATCAAGATGTATCGATGTTTCTAGTGATGAGTTTGATGAGTATAAAAAACTGTTTGTCAAAAATGAGAAAAAAATACCTAAACTCAAGTTTATAAAAAAGAAAAATAACAAACATGCACTTTTTTACATATTTTATTTATGCGTAGTTTTTTTAGCTCTTGTTATTTATTTTGTTCAATTATATGAGAATGAAGAGATACTTGTTAATTCTAATATGAACAGTATTCAAATTCAAGAAGTCCGTGTAGAGTATGAAAACTTACTTGAAAAATATGAAGATAATAAAAAGATCACTGAAAAACTTCTTACATTGTTTAATCTATTGGATAAAAATGGAATTAAACTTATTGATTTAAAAATAAGTCAAAATAAAAGTGATATTAAAATAAAGGCAAAAAATAAAGAGTTATTATTGGATTTCCTCGACTTTTATGATGAGGATTCTACTATTAACAATATGCGTTATATAAAAGAAGAAAATTACTATGAGATGTATGCAAGTGTTAGATTATTTAAATAATTATTTTTCAAAGATTAGTACATTTCAAAAAATTGAAATGTACTTGATTCCCGTAATAATAGCTTTATTATTGGTTTATAACTTTCCAAAACTTCAAAAAAAAGTCATAACAAATATAAATAAAGTGAATCAAGATGTTTACTTTTATGAGATTGAAAAGCAAAAAATACTCAAAAAGATAAACTTTTCTCATAATATTAAAGTGGTTAAAGATATACAAGCATACGCAAAAAAGATAGAACTCTCTATTATAGTACCTAAAGTGAAAAAAAACGCTCTTTCTATTGAGGCAGAGGGTGAGTTAAAACAGATTCTCCAGTTTTTGCAGTTTAGTGAAAACTATCAAGATTTTTCTAAAATAGAGAATTTAATTATGACAAAGATACCCAATAGCTTAAATATTAAAATATTTTTAGACCTCTCTTTTGCACAAGTGATTAGAAGTAAAAAAAGTGAGAGTTTAAGTTATGAAATTAGTAATGTTAAGAATCCTTTTGCCTCAAAAGTAATTATTCCTCTTCCCAAACTTTACGCTATTGTTAACGATCATGTCTTGATAAATAACAAATGGTTACAAGTGGGTGAGCATTTTGATGTGTACACAATTACGAAAATTGATTTGGACTTTGTGACCGTTGAAAGTAACGGTAATGTGTCAGTACTAAGGCTTTTTGAGGAATAATAATTGTTATAAATTTGATACATTATGCTACAATTTTACAATTTTTGCTAAAGTTGGTTTCATGAGTATCTTAAATAATTATATCATTGATTACAGTTTGATTGAGAATTTTGACCTTGACGAGCTGTGTGAAATAAAAATCTTACCCCTACAAAAGTTTGAATTTTACACACTGTTTGCTGTATGCTGTGATTCTGACTTGAATTATTTTGAAAAAGAAAAACTCTCACTAATTAAAACAATAGAAGTAAATCAAAATGATATTTTACTCCACCTGAAAGAATTTAACGAGCGTATTGAAATATTTAAATTAGCCAAAAATTCTCTGAAGAGTAATATTAATCAGCTGTTTATTAATGATTTTTTTGAAAAGTTACTGCAATTTGCCATTTCAAAAAATGCCAGTGATATTCATTTTGAAAGTTTAGATAATGCTTTAGATATTAAATACAGAATTGATGGAATTCTGCAACATTTTTTTAAATTTGAGTTAGACTTTTACCCCATAGTAAGTTCTGTAATCAAATTGCTTTCTCAACTGGATATTACCCAAAGAAGAATTCCCATGAATGGGAGGTTTTCAAAACATATTGATAAACACAAATTTGATTTTAGAGTTTCAATTATGCCTACAATTTGCGGTGAATCAATTGTCATTAGAATACTAAATAAAAATAATACCCAGAAGAGCCTGGAGCAATTGGGTTTGGATTTAAATACGGTACAAATATTAAAAGAAAAGTTATGCCACTCTCAAGGTATGATTCTAGTCACAGGACCCACTGGAAGTGGAAAAACAACTACCTTATACTCTTTGTTAAAAATACTAAGTCATCAATCAAAGAAAATAATCACCATTGAAGACCCTGTTGAATATAAGTTGCCCAACATTCAGCAAATAGCAATCAACAATGAAATAGGGCTAAGTTTCAGTCTTATTCTAAAAAATGTTTTGAGACAAGACCCTGATGTATTGATGATAGGGGAGATTCGAGATAAAGAGTCTTTAGATATTGCAATACAAGCATCTTTAACGGGCCATCTGGTACTTGCCACACTACATACAAATGACAGTATATCTACTATTAACAGGTTATTGGATTTGCAAGCTGAACCTTATCTCATCGCTTCAACACTAAAAACAATTGTTTCTCAGCGTTTAGTACTTAAGCTGTGTAGCCATTGCAAAACAAAAAATAAACACAATCAATATGAAAGTTTTGGTTGTGTTTATTGTAATTTAAGTGGGTATAAAAACAGAGTGGTATTATCAGAACTATTTATTGTTGATGAAATAATATCTTCTATGATTTCAAAAAAACATGATACAAGCGAAATAATTAAACTGTGCAAAAGTAAGGGCTTTCGTACACTTCTAGAAAATGGAATGCAAAAGGTTGATGAGGGTATTTGTTCTAAAAAAGAAGTATTTAAAGCGACAACATATTAATGAATACGTATGAGGTAAGTTACCAAAAAGAAAAAAAACTCTGCAAGATAATCATTTCTACTCACGACATAAAAAAAGAGAAGTTACCTGCAAATACATTTATGATAAAAAAGATAAAACAGCCTTTTTTTTCAATGTCATCTAGGAGTAAACTCAAGAGTGAAGAAATTTCGGCTGCATTTTTTGAGTTAAATGTAATGTTGCAAGCTAAACTTTCACTATATGAAAGTCTAGACATACTAGAAAATGCTTCTAAAAATAGGCTTTTGATAGAAATAATAACAAATATGAAAAAATCACTTAAAAATGGAACCGCCATCTATCTTGGGTTAATGTCATATGAGAAATACTTAGGTGACATTGTGATTTCATTTTTTAAAATAGCACATGAAAACGGAAATATAGATACTTGTGTTTATACCCTGAGTATACTCTTAAAACGTATAGATGAAAATAAAAAAACAATCACACAAAAACTTCGATACCCTGCTGTTTTATTGATCTGTTTATCAATGTCATTGTTTAGTATTTTCAATTTTGTGATACCTCAATTTGAGTTTATCTTTGAACAATACAACACAGATTTACCCTTTGCAACCATTGCGTTATTAAATACAAAGAATTTTTTGGTGAATTATTTCTGGATCATGCTTATTTTCTCACTGTTTTGTTTTATTTTAATTATGTATAAATATAGAAATGATGAACTGTTTTCCTATAAAGTAGATAGGTTCATGATACTTCACCTTCCTTTTCTAGCATCTTTAGTGTTTTATATCTATTTGCATCGATTTTTTTTATGTATGAAAATTTTATTAGAAGCCAATTACAAATTTCAAACTTGTTTGGTAAATGCATCTATTTTACTTAAAAACAAATATTTATTGGATAGAATATCGCACATTAATAAAGCAATACAAAGTGGTGAATCAATTTACGATTCATTTTCGGACGTGGCTTTATTTAATGATTTAACATTAAGACTTATAAGTACTGGTGAGAAGAGTAATGAATTACTTTTAAGTGTTAATGAAATTGAAAAGATATATGCAAATAAACTTGATGAAAAAATAAAACTTTTTTCATCGTTAATTGAACCGATCTTTATTATTACGATTATGTTGTTAATAATATGGGTTATTCTAGCGGTCTTAGTACCTTTATGGGGTATGGGCGAAGTTATAAATGTATGAAGGGTTATTAACATGCAAGAAAAATTTGAAAATGCAATCAAAGATATGTTGGAATGTATTGGGGAAGATGTAAACAGAGAGGGGTTAGAAAAGACTCCAAGTCGTGTTCGTAAGGCATATGAATTTATGTGTAGTGGATACAATCAAGACCCAAAAGAGATTATTCAAAATGCACTTTTTACAAGTACCAATGAAGAGATGGTTGTACTAAAAGACATTGAGTTTTATTCTCAGTGTGAGCATCATATGTTACCTATTATTGGTAAAGCACATATCGCTTATATTCCCAATGGAAAAGTGGTGGGACTTTCAAAAATCCCTAGAGTTGTGGATGTATTTGCAAGGCGTTTACAAATTCAAGAGCAAATGACAGAGCAAATTGCAGATGCCCTTAATGAACACTTACAGCCAAAAGGTGTTGCTGTTGTTCTTGATGCACGTCATATGTGTATGGAGATGAGAGGTGTTGAGAAAATATGCTCAACTACAGTCACTTCTGCATTAAGAGGAATTTTTAAAAAAGAGAAAAAAACAAAAGATGAGTTTTTGTCAATTATCTCTTCTTCTTTTAGTAAATAAATATATAAGGGTATAATTCACGCTTTTCAAGAATTATACCTCCTAGAACTGCTTTCATTCACAATAAAATTACATTTAGCTTTATCAAAGATGTCATAAATTTGTCACACCGCTTAAGTACTCTATATCAATTACAAAAAACCATTAATAATTTAACAACAGCTTAAGCTTTAAACCTTAACTTTAACTTCAGCTTTAAATTCTTGAATTGGAATAAAATTGTAAAAGATAATTTTAGGATGCCCATGAATTCTTTTGTACTGTTTGTTAAACTACTTTGTCTGATATTGTTATCTTCAACTCTTTATGGGGAAAATTCAAGTGAGAAAAACTTCAGGTTATTGATTATAGATTCTTTAAAGGGTGAACCTTATAATACTGTACGAGAATCCATGTTAAAAGAACTTTCTCGTTTGGGTTATAAGTCCCATGAAAATCTGACTGTAAAGTACTACTCCCTTGGTAATTACGAGGGTACAGGTATAAATATTTGGAATCATGAAGAAAAAAATAAAAATAATGACGTGGTTTTCTTAAATGGAACCATTGCCGCAAAAGCATTCAAAAAAATAGCATTAGACAGCAAAAGTAAATTTGTATTTGCAAATGTAACAGACCCCGTTGGTCTTGGAGTTATTGATGATTTTGTAAGTGCTCCAAAATATAACTTTACGGGGGTTAGTTATCCTGTTCGCATAGAAGAGAGATTACG
>Ga0209707_1000984_pt1 | contig 16471 bp, 13 predicted proteins | sample EN4Hudsemesocosm_FD_184630 | JGI IMG/M metagenome (GOLD analysis project Ga0209707, IMG submission 184630) | Methane-oxidizing microbial communities from mesocosms in the Hudson Canyon - EN4B Hudson Canyon (SPAdes) (version 2) | ecosystem: Environmental > Aquatic > Marine > Cold seeps | place... | reverse complement strand
AGTATCTTGTTGTTTTTGCTGTAAAAAATACAAATTAAAGTGATCACGTAACTGGGCGTATTGTTTGGACTCAAGCTCTATGTTGGTTTGATAAAGGGTTCTATTTTCTAAATATCGATATTGGAAGTCAAAACCTGAGCTAGCCTGCTTGACTAACCGAATGATGCCGCCTGGAAAGTGCTGGAAATGGTACGTTTCCTTGCCGAAACGGAGTGCCGTATGGCCACCGCTAGCTGTGCCTTCGCTGGCATTAATATAAAGATACTTTACCGCTTGGGCGTAAAGGTTTTGCGCACAGATTAAGTTAAAAATTAAACATAAAAGGATTGAGTTAAAATTGGGCGGACTAAAGTCCGCCCGACAGCAGCCCTTACTGCTGCTCATAACCTTTTTGAATGATTAGCATTCTGCTTTCCTTAGAGTCTGCTAAACTCTTTTTATAAGTTTCGTAAACACTTCCTGTTAATTTGGCTTTTTTCAATGCACGCCCGATACCGATTAAGGTGTTTTCATCATCCTCCCAATTGCTAATGCCAGCTTCGGTAGCGATTTCAGAGATCCCTTGAACATAAGCTGCTCGTTCAAACCCTGCTGTTGAAAGGTAAGCCGTAGTGTAATCCATGATTTGAATTTGATATTCTTTATCTGCATCTTTAGATGACGATGAAGGACTACTGATGATTGAGCTAACAGAATCAGATATGCTCTTTGAACTATCCGAAAGACTGCCCGAGCTAGCGGAAAAAGAACAGCCTTGTGACAGACCAGCCGCGATAAAGATAGGGAGTAAGTAAGATTTAATTTGCATGGTAAGCCCTTAGTTATGATATTTTATTCTGCTATATAGCGAAATAGAAATATAATGATAGATACTTTATGCTCTTTTGAACATAAATAGCTCTAATATAAATTAAAATCGTAGTTTATAAAAAACCTCGTCACTCTCAAAGTGTACCCAGTCAAGCGTGGGCACAAGCTTTATCGAGAATCTAACCATATTCAATAGATTCCAGCCAAAAGCATGCAAGGTGACGAGTGCGAAAATAGTATTAACTAAAGCTGTACATTTCAAAATGGATAGAATTTAGTAAGGATTATTTTTTTGCTAACAAATCGAACAACCTGGTATTTAGCGAATGCGCTATTTCCAGCTTTTAAGCTTACGCTAGATTGCGTAAGTCTATTTTAAACTAGAGGTATATATGACTAAATCCGCTATTTTATTTGCAGATGCCAAAACTGTTATTCCAGGAGGCGTAAATTCGCCAGTACGGTCTTTTAGTGGCGTAGGTGGAACGCCTGTTTATATTGATCGAGCAAAGGGTGCGTATCTTTATGATGCTGAAGATAAACAATATATAGATTATGTGGGCTCATGGGGCCCCATGATTGTGGGTCATGCACACCCAGATGTACTGCAAGTAGTAAATGAAACAGCGGCAAAAGGTTTAAGTTTCGGTGCTCCAACTGAGCTTGAAACTTTAATGGCGAAAAAAATATGTAAATTAGTACCATCAATCGAACAAGTACGCATGGTTAGCTCTGGGACTGAAGCTACTATGAGTGCTATTCGCTTGGCACGAGGCCATACAAAGCGGGATAAAATAGTAAAATTTGAAGGCTGTTATCATGGCCATTCGGATTCATTATTGGTTAAAGCGGGATCCGGTGCTTTAACCCTAGGTGTACCAAGCTCACCCGGCGTGGCTGCTGCTGTAGCGGAAGACACAATTACCTTGGCTTACAATGATATCGATGCCGTTAAACAAGCATTTTCTGAGGTGGGGAAGCAAGTTGCCGCGATTATTGTCGAGCCAGTAGCAGGCAATATGAACTGCGTTTTGCCCGCCCCAGGTTTTTTAGAAACCTTGCGGGAAGTATGCGACGAATATGGCGCATTATTGATTTTTGATGAAGTGATGACCGGCTTTCGTGTGGATAAACATTGCGCGCAAGGGCTATATAATATTAAACCGGATTTAACCACTTTAGGAAAGATTATTGGCGGCGGAATGCCTGTAGGTGCTTTTGGTGGCTCGCATGAAATCATGAGCTCTTTAGCTCCAGTAGGCCCTGTTTATCAAGCAGGGACTTTATCGGGAAATCCGGTAGCCATGGCGGCAGGCTATAAAACTTTAGAATTGTTATCAGCATCAAAATTTCATGAGCAATTAAGCGCCAAAACTCGCGCCTTAGCCGAAGGGATACAAGCTAAAGCAATTGCTGCAAATATTGGTATGTCGATCAATGTCGTAGGCGGCATGTTTGGCTTGTTTTTTACTCAAGAGGATCATATTAGTCGTTTTGAGCAGGTCATGCGTTGTGATCAAGAGCTGTTTAAACAGTTTTTTCATGGCATGTTAAAAGAAGGCATATACCTTGCACCATCTGCTTTTGAAGCAGGGTTTGTTTCTGCTGCGCATAGTGATGCCGATATTGCCGCCACTATTACTGCGGCTGAGCGTGTATTAAATCAATTATAAATAAAGTCAGAGGGTGGGGTTCATAACCCACCCTCCCTGCTATGCCTACCTATTTACCTACAAAAAAAGACCTTTTTTCGCGCTTTTCTGCGACTGAACGCGTTTTAATTAATCAAGCGATTTCAGTCGTCGAAAACTTACCCAATGACGATACCAAACGCCCGCTAGGTCTTGATGTCGCATTAAATTTATTACCGCTCAATGTTGATTTGGAAACGATTTTGGCGGCCATTTTAAGTGACTGGCGTTTAAACGACTACCCTATAAAAACAGAGTTTGGCTCTATTGTCGCAAGTTTAGTGGCTAATGTTAAAGAACTTAATGGACTCAATATCTATTCTGAAAGTATTGCAACTAAAGCAGCTCAAGTTGAAATATTAAGACGCATGTTATTGTCTACCGCTGATGATATTCGTGCGATTTTGATCAAACTTGCCTATCGTTTGGCACGATTAAAAAAAATATCCCAAGAAAATGAAGACATGCGCCATTTTATTGCGCAAGAAACCCTAGACCTCTATTCTCCTATTGCTAACCGCCTCGGGGTTGGACAATTAAAATGGGCCTTAGAGGATTATGCATTTCGCTATTTAGAGCCTAGCCATTACCTTTCTGTCGCTAAAGCATTAGAAAACAAACGCATCAATAGAGAAGACTGTATTGCTGGATTCATTACGCAATTGCAAGAAAAGCTAAAACTTGTCGGAATCAAAGCGGAAATCAAAGGCCGACCTAAGCATATTTATAGCATTTGGCAAAAAATGCAACGTAAACAGCTCCCCATAGAAGAACTATATGATTTGTTAGCTGTACGTGTCATGGTTAATGAAACAGCTCAATGCTACGAAATTTTAGGCCTAGTGCATCAGCATTGGACTAGCATTCCTAAAGAATTTGATGACTATATTGCTAACCCAAAAAATAATGGCTATCAATCCTTACATACAGTTATTTTGACCGAAGATGCGAATCGCATAGAGGTGCAAATACGTACTAAACACATGCATGATTTTGCTGAGTTAGGGGTCGCCGCGCACTGGCGTTATAAAGAAGGTAGTAATCAAGATATTGCGACTGAAAAAAGTATCGCAGCATTGCGTCAACTTTTAGAGGAAACAGAAAACGACAGCTTACTAAAAAATTTTCGTACCGAACTATTTTGTGATCGCGTTTATATATTAACACCAGCCGGAGAATTAATTGATTTGGTAAAGGGCGCAACACCCTTGGATTTTGCTTACGCTATTCATACTAATATAGGACACCGCTGTCGTGGTGCTAAAGTAAATGGCCGCATTGTTCCCTTAACCTATATCTTGCAAACGGGCGAACAAGTTGAAATTTTAACGAATCATGACATTGCGCCCAACCCCAATTGGATTGATCCAAATCTAGCCTATTTAAAATCCCCTAGCGCCATTCAAAAAGTAAGAGTATGGATTAATCAGCAAAGTAAAGATAAGCATAGCTTGATTGGCCAGCAAACTTTAGATAAAGAAGTAAAACGACTAGGTTTAAACAAATCTTACTTAAGCCGCTTATTGCAACGCTTCAAATTAAAGGGCGTGGATAAGTTATGCATTGCTTTAGGGCGTAAAGAGATTAGCGATAAGCAATTAAGTCTGGCACTGCAAGAACTTAAGAAGCATCCTAAAAAAGTAGCGGGTAAGAAAAAATCCTCGACTAAAGCCCATTCAGTGGAAATAATCGTTGCTGGATACGATAATATTTTGACCCATTTTGCACACTGCTGTAACCCAAAACAAGATGATAATGTTATCGGCTTTGTCACTCATGGGCACGGCATAGCGATTCATAAACTCAATTGCACACATATTTGTGAGCTTAGCGAAGAACAGAAAAAACAGTTAGTTGCCGTTACCTTAAAGGAATCGTAAAGTCAGTAACTCTTAGCCTTAAAAACAAGAAGCATAATCCAGCATAATATCTTGGCAAGCGAAAAAAATTCGCGGGTAATCATCACGGATCACTAGTTTCAACGCATACTCAAAAAATACAGTGAGAGTCATAAAGCGCGCGCCGGCAGCACTGATTCGTAATTTTGTATTGGAGGAATTACGCCACACGCAAAGCGTCCAAAAAATAGCAGGGGTTAACAAGATAAAATGAACTTCATCCCAACTGGATACAGTGAAGTTCCCCTGCATCGCGAGCATGTCAGTAAAGTATAAACTGATATTAAGTAAGATGAAAAACGGCCAAAAAACGACCCATAGTTTTAGCGGGCCAATCCAGGAGTAGAGTAAGTAGTTATAAAATGAAAGGTCCTTCAACTCTATACATTCCTGCTCTTGAGCTGACGCAATAAAAGGCAGCGCTAAATAGATAACACTATAAATAAGCAAAGCTATTAATAGTAAATCTAGCGAAGATCCTAACTGTATATAAGTGAAAAAGATCGGCAATGAGTGGATAAACATGCAGCTTTACTCCCAGTATTTTTGATCGTTATAAACAAGAGTGGACTTCAGCCTACCCTTTCTCTGACTCACTTTAACTCCTATTTAACCTCCAATGCTGTTGACTCAAGTTCAACTCCTTCTCCAGTGAGAGAGGACTAAAATCAACAGCATTGACCTTAACCCCTCCCGCCACTAAATAATTGATAAGCTGGATTATTGGTTTCTTCTATATAACGAAACCCTAAAGCGTCGAAGCATAACTGCACAGCTATCTTTTGCGATGCTTCAATTTGTACGCCAATCAATACCTTACCAAACGCTGAGCCGTGATTACGATAATGAAATAAACTGATATTCCACTGGCTACCTAAAGACGTTAAAAAGCGCAATAAAGCACCTGGGCGTTCAGGGAACTGTAAGCTATAAATGATTTCATTTAACTCGCAAGGCGCGTGACCACCTACCATATAGCGGATATGCTCTTTCGCTAGTTCATTTTGAGTCATATCCGTGACGGTAAAGCCTTTACCTTCTAACTGACCAATGATTTCAACTTTATCATTTATATCACCACTACTGCTGATACCGACAAATATCTGTGCGCTACTGTCATCAAAGTAACGATAATTAAATTCAGTAATGCTACGTTTACCTAATAACTTACAGAAAGCTAAAAAACTACCTGGTTGCTCAGGAATCTTTACTGCTAATAAAATTTCTCTGTGTTCACCCACTTGCGCGCGCTCGGCAACATAACGTAGGCGATCAAAGTTAATATTAGCTCCACTTTCTATTGCAACTAAAGCTTTATCGCTAATCTTTTCTCGTTCAACATATTTCTTTAATCCTGCAATTGCCAATGCGCCAGCAGGCTCGGGTACGGAACGCGTATCATCAAAAATATCTTTAATCGCAGCACAAATCTCGTCAGTATTAACAGTAATTACTTCATCGACTAAAGTTCTAGCCAAACGAAACGGCTCTTTACCAATCTGCCTTACCGCGACACCATCAGCAAACAAGCCAACTTGTTTTAGTGTTACTCGCTTATGGGCTTTTAATGCTTGTTGTAAGCAATTAGAATCATCAGGCTCAACGCCAATAATTTTAATATCGGGCCGGACAAATTTTGCATAAGCCGCAATGCCAGCAATTAAACCACCACCGCCCACGGGTACAAAAATAGCTTCAATAGCATCCGTTTTTTGACGTAAAATTTCCATCGCTACCGTACCTTGGCCAGCAATAACCTCCGGATCATCGTACGGATGCACAAAGGTCATCTTTTTTTCTTTCGCTATTGTTTTGGCATGTGTATAGGCATCATCAAAAGCATCACCAAATAGAACAACTTTAGCCCCGCGCGCTCGCACCGAATTCACTTTAATTTCAGGCGTAGTTTTAGGCATAACAATTAAAGCCTTGATGCCTAGTTTTTTAGCCGATAAAGCCACGCCTTGCGCATGATTCCCCGCTGATGCTGCAATCACACCGTGACTTCTTTCTTGTTCCGTTAATGACGCAATTTTGTTATAAGCGCCCCGTAATTTGAAAGAAAAAACTGGCTGTAAATCTTCACGCTTTAAAAAAACCTGATTATTAATACGCTCAGATAAGACCGGAGCAAAATCCAAAGGACTTTCTTCAGCAACATCGTAAACTTTGGCGCGTAATATTTTTTCTATGTATTTTAGGGTCATTGAATTAAAGAAACTGTGTTCGGTTATTGATGCGTTACCTTATGTTTTTTCTCAATGCCGAGTATTGTTTATCGAAGTGACACCTTGCTTCCAAGGAATCTAAGTCTAATACATGTACCGGTTGGGTATCGCTATGCTTGGCTTAACTAGGAAAATAAGGAATTAGACAAGGGAAATTTATTGCGCTAAATACTTTTAAGGCGCTTAATCTGTCGGCGAATTGCCGAGTTTAGAGTGCCTTCTTTATAGCGCCCTTTGAATATATGTTGGATTCGAAAAACACTAGGTATATCAATGCCAACCCCTTGGCTACGAAGTAACCAGCGAAAAGCCCGGTCTTCATAGGCTTTACACCAGTGTTTCGCAGGTTTTTGATAAAGACTAATACTATTACAATAACCACAGGAGCGAGCTACATCGCCATGGGTTATTTGTAATGGACCTGTTGCACGATTAACATTCATAACACTAAATGTATTAGTGTCAATATCTAATAACTGAGGTTCCGCTCCTTTTACTAGGATAGGGTCGTCTTCAGCTAATAAGGTGGTGATATGTTCAGTCTGAGGGTATAGTAATGCATCTTTTCTGCCTTGTACTGCATCTGCCAAGCTATCTAAGCACTGCTCATGAAAGACAAGGTCACAATCAGTAAACCAAATCCAGTCTGCTTTAGTGGCAAGCGCAGCTTTATTGCGACCTATACTACGCCTGAATAACATTTCTTTAGGTAGCTCTTGCCAGTTCCAGGTTACATTAGTAACTTCCTTTTTGCCAAAAAAATCAAGCATTGCCACTGTTTTTTTATCTTCAGCTGAGTAAAAAATAGTAACAGTAAGCTCAAGTTTAGTAGGTGGATAATTTACTAAAGAGCTTAATTGGTAATCCAATAAATAAGCATAGTTCCAGCAATGACTTACAAGCTCTAAACTTAAATGACCTGAATTAGATGCTTTCTCAGAGTCGGAAGGAACTGTAGGCAAAAACCAGTTGGCAGGTATTTTTCCACTCGCCGCAAAGCGAAAAAAATATTCTAAAAAAATATCACTCCAATGAGCTTGTCCCCCCTTAACTGGTGATTCTTTGTTATCCATATTTTATTTTGAACTAATAGTTATAAATTTATAGTGTAATCTAGGTTCATTATCATGACACTCCTTTATGATACCTGATCTTCAGTTTTAAGTTATAGCTATATATGATGTGTCACCCTTCTATTAAACTGAATTAATCACCAATATAAGTAAACACTTTTTTCGCAAAAACACGGTTTATTTCTCGACACTCCTCCAGTACTCCGTCGAAAGAAGTTGCTCTTGGTATCACTTTTGAAAAATCACCGAGCGACGAAACTAAAGGCATATATTTAAAATCAAAAAACTTTGATGAATTAGGCAGAATTACAACTTTTTTCCCACAGAGTATCGACCAGTACATAGCATGATAGCTATCTGTTACAACGTGATCTGAGGACTTTATTGCTGCAACAATATTTTCCAAGGTATCCGCGTTTGATACGACGTGAAAATCTTGAATTTTTCCTATATTTGCTTTATTTTTAAGTGTTCTACGATGCATAATTAACACTGTATCTCGCTCCACCACAGAGGGCATATCAAAAATAGGGTGAAGACAGCTTGCACAAGGCACCCAGCTTGCGCCCTCCTTAAAATCACGCACACCAACCATCCCAAATTTATTGATATCAATATTGTATCTAGGGTGCTGATTGTTTGTGTCCTTACTATTATGCCCAACTCCCCACAATACGATCTTTTTTCCTTTAGATGCTAAATATTCAAATAAACGCATTTGAAATGTAAAGCTGCTTCGGTTTAACAGCCCACCACCACCAACAATTAAATGGCTGCTCGATACAATATTAGACCAGCCCGAAGTATAATTCATATCATTTTTTTTGAACCCATTAATATCAAGAGCTGTATTATTTAGTTCGCTAAAATAATGGTATGGCGCACTAAAGTAATCACCAGCATTTGCAGAGTCAATTCTGTGAATATTTGCAATACCTGCAATATTTTGTTGATTCCCCTGAATTTCAGATAGTATTTTCCAACGAATTGGGTGTTGTAAAAAAAGCGATTTCATAATCCAAATTTTCTCGAGTTATAACAATACTTTCGCCAAAATCAGGCCATATTAGTATTAATTTCACCAACCTTTGAGGCTCGAAAAACCTTGTCAGTTATTCAAGACTACACTGTATTTAGGCAAAAATATTCCAATGTTTTTACCAATTTATGGTTTTCTTTTCTGTGTTTAAAGTTCTCGTCAATTTATCGAATGTATTGTATTGTATATCTAATTTAGTTGAAATATGCAGTTAAGAACTACAAAATTATAAAAATAGCGTAACTACATTTGCGCAGAGTAAAAATAACAGAGTTAACATAATGGGTTTAATTAAAACTATAAACACCAAAATTGAACAGCGGCGCGCAACCGTATTGAATTCAACCTCAAAAAAAGATATACGGTATCTGGTATCCAATCAAAACTGGTCAATTCACCATGACGGTGAATGTCTAATGCAAAATTTGCCTGCACTGACAGGAGAACTGACTATTAGCCAAAAAGGTATTACCCACGGTATATTACACTACGGAGGTATAGCAGATGCACTGAACCGCGGAAAAATGCGTTGGCCGGACAGTAATCAGGTCCACTGTGGCCTAACCTGGTTTCATATTTTGGAAAATGATAAACGCCTACAACTCGTCAATGCTCTCGATAAAAGGCTGGCATTCTGGCATTCTTCTTGTCAGAGCACTATGGACCGTCTAATTCGTGCGGGCGCCGACCCCAGAAAGTGCCATGTAATTCCTTTAGGCGTAGACCCAAATAAATTTCAGCCCGCGACCACAGAACAGCGCAACCAACTGCGTACACAGCTTGGCATTTCTGAACATGCAAAAGTAATTGGCTCATTTCAAAAAGATGGTAAAGGCTGGAATACGGGGCGACAACCAAAACTTGAGAAAGGACCAGATATATTATGTGACGTGGCAGAAGGTCTCGCAAAAAACCACGAAGTTTTTGTCATTCTTAGCGGTCCTGCACGCGGTTATGTAAAGCAGCGCTTGGAAAAGTCTAACATCCCTTATTTTCATACAGGGTACTTAAATCATGCGAATGATGTAGCTCCATTTTTTGCAGCATTAGATGTTTACTTGATTAGCTCGAGAATAGAAGGCGGCCCTAAGGCAGCCCTTGAGGCGCCTGCAAGTGGCGTACCATTGGTAAGTACTGCTGTGGGTATGGTGCCAGATATAATTACTCACGGCATAAATGGGTTGATAAATGAAGTAGAAGATGTGCGTGGCTTAATAGAAAGCTGCGAAAAAGTATTTAACTCCTCTGATTTAGCTAATAAGTTATGTTTCAGCGGCCGTCAACTTGCTGAGTCTTTGTCTTGGCAGATTATTGCCCAAAGATACTGCAATGAATTGTATTTACCGTTATTAAAAAATACTTAAACTGGTTTGAGGCTATTGATTGAACACCAATTTCAAAAACTGCTAGAAAATATTTAGTTTGCAAAGGGAAAGTCAAAGTCCCCACTTTGTTTCCAATCAAGCGCATTTCAAAGCCCACTCCTATCATGCGCACTCCCATGCCAGCTATTTTAATAGCCGATTACTATAAATGATTATTTACAAGGTACTGCTAGGTTATAAGAAAATGAGTAAAATATTGATACTTGTAAAATTTCGCCATCTAGTTGGATATTATGGCACTATCCAGATAGTGCTCTGATTTTGTCAGCTCGACTTCATATTCTTCTACCATTTTCCTTGAAATCAATTACTTTGCTGTTTAAACTCATTCCTTTAACAGCGTCCTCCCCATTTTCGGCGAGTCCTTAAATCTAGGGGTAAGATTTTGCATTGCGAATTAACCACTTCATCAAGGCGTTCCTAAACATCAGTAATGAATAATAAAAAAGCTCTAGATGTGTTATTTCTTTCTCGAACAGCTAAAAAGCACCGCTATTTTAATTTGCTTGTGGAAAATGCTTTAGTTGATTTTAATTGTAAAGTTATTTCCTATCACTTCTTACCGAAAGCCTCTAGCGCTTCTGTAGTTGCTATTAGTGCCGCTGACCTTGACGAAATCGTCGATAAATTTTTGGAAGAGCTCTTTAATGCTAGATCAGGTTTTTGGGTCGAACAGCTACTAAAACCTCTGTTGAGTTATTTGAGCCGTAGGCAAGTGCCACGAATTTATAACAGACTTTTTAGTTTACTTGAGCAACAGCAACCAGCTTGCATTAGCATATGGAATGGTCATAAATATCGAGATAATATTTTAAAGGCTGTAAACAAACACTTTTCCATCCCTGTACTTTATTTGGAAAATGGCTTACTGCCTAGTAGCACGACCTATGACGAACGAGGTATTAATGCTTTAAATAGTATTCCTAGAGATCCTAGTTTTTTTAAGGCGGGAGAGTTTGGTGAATATAAGTCACGTACTATCGTTGGTCGAAAGTACGCACGAAAAGTTTCGGTTCCACAAAATGCGCTTCCAGAAAAATATTTATTGGTGCCCTTTCAAAAAGAAAGGGACTCGCAAATATTGGAAAACTCACCCCATATTAAATCAATGGCTCAACTTTTTAATATGGTCAAAGACGCTGCAGATGCCTGCGATCTCGATGATGTTCATGTGGTTTTTCGCGAACATCCCAGCTCTAAAACAGCTTATAAAGGTCTACGAGACATTGCTAGCAACCACCCTAGCTTGCATTTTGATGAAAGTACGCCGTTAAATGATGCTATCGCTAATGCGACTGCGGTGGTTACGATTAATTCTTCGGTCGGCCTTGAAGCTTTATTATTAAATAAAAAGGTTATTGTATTGGGTGATGCTTATTACTCCCTTAAAGGACTAGTACTAACCGCTCAAGATCTCTCAAGCCTGACTTCGGCTATAAAATCATTGCACCATTTTTGCATTGATGAGCTGCTAAGAAGTAATTTTTTAGCTTATTTAGCTAACGATTACATTGTAGAGGGAAGTTGGGGACAAGCGAACGAAACGCATTTTAAGGCTGTTAACCTAAGGTACCATCAGTTTTTCAAGCGCTTACCCTAGATAGTTTTAAATTAAGTGCTTCTTTCATGTAAGTAAAACAAGAGTATATTGGGCGACGAATAATAGTAAACAACCTCACTTGCTCTTGCTGCTGGCTAGAGAGGCAATGAATAACAGATTATTTTAAAGTATAATCAACCCTTGATTGAAGGGGGTGATAATATGTTGAGGAGAATATAACGAAGTAAGGTAACTTGAATTAGCGTGAACAGTGTTTACTGCATGTAATCATCAAAATTAATTGATCAGCTTAGATTATGAAGTTCCACTTAAAACTTTATAACTGAAGAGTTGAAATCTCATAGCCACTACTAAATTTGGGCGAATAAACGTATATTTTAACCCATGAAAAAAACGCTAATTATACATACTCATTTACATAAAAATAGAACGGGAGTAACTTCGTGCATTGAGCAGATCATACCTGCGATTAAAGCTAAGTATGATGTTATTTTAATTGGCTCATTAATATCTGAGGCTAAGCGATTTTCACTTATTCCAGGTCTGCGGTGTGCTTTTAATTACATTAAACAGGGGCATTCTGTTATATGGCATGTTCATAGAAATAATGAGTTACTGATCGCTATAACTTTTAGAGTTTTTATGGCAAAAACTAAAATTATAGCAACAAGACACAGTGCAAAAAAACCTAGTCTTTTTTCCAAGTTTTTATATGCCAGAGCAGATAGGGTTATTACTCTTAACCGAGAAATGCATGAGGCTTTAGGTTTACCATCAAATTTAATTCCACATGGGATTAGTCCAGACTGCTTTAAAAGTAAAGAATTAGAAATTGAACATAAAAAACAATATATAGGTGTAGTTGGAAGAGTTAGGCCATTAAAAGGTCAAATTGATGTAGTTAAAGCGCTTATACCTATTTTTAAAAAAAATGAAAATTGGGACTGTTTTATAGTAGGAAAGTATAGGCAGGGTTACTATCATGAAATTATACAGCTTATTGAAGAAGCGAAATTAAGTGATCGTTTTATATTTACCGGTGAGGTTAGCAATATATACCCTTATTATAATGTGATGGATATTAATGTGATTACATCATATACAGAAGGGAGCTCTATGGTACCGCTTGAAGCAATGCTATGTCATACTGCAGTTGTAGCAACTGAAAATATTGGTACCAACTCTTTATTAATTGAATCTGGTTTTAACGGTGAGTTATACGCCTCTGGAAATATAATAAAACTAAGGGAAATATTGTTAGACCTAACGAATAATGTAGAAAAAATAGAGCTATATAAGAAAAGAGCCTATCAAAATGTGTGTGAGAACTGGAGTTCTCAGACTGAAGCTACCAAGATAATGACTATATATGAAGAAGTTAATAAAATTTAATTGAAAAATGGACAAAAAAGAAGTCATATTAAATTCTTTGTTTTTTAGTGTCCCAGCTTTTATTTTGGTTATTCCTGGTGCAGGTGAAGCACCTTTTGCCATAATCTCGTTATGGAGCATGTTTTATTGTCATAAGGAAAAAATCAACCCTTTTAAATGTGAGCATACTAAGCTATTTTCTTTTATCGTAATTGCTTACTTTTTTACTTCTTTTCTATCCGTCATAGCATCTGACCCATCACTTTATGCTTTTAAGCGTTTGGGCACTAACTTCCACTTTCTAGTTGCCCCTTGGTTAGCTGCTTTTCTATTAAAAAAATTAAAATTTTCCGCCTTATCTCGTAGTGTGAAGGTAGGTGCAATTTGCGCAGGGCTTGTCGCTCTTGTCCAGTATTTTTACTTCGATAGGCGGGCAGGTGGTGTAGTCAATGAAATAATTTTTGGAGATATTTCTTTACTGCTAGCCTTTTTTACATTAATAAATCTCTTTAATGAGTCGGCTAAGGAAAAAATATTTAGCTTACTTAGCTTCTCTTTTGGGCTTAGTGCTGTGATATTTTCTTTATCACGAGGTGCTTGGATTGTTACTCCAATATTATTTTCAGTTTTAATATTTATTTGGCATAAACAGGGGGCTATTTCAAAGAGTAGCCTTATAACTATTTGCATGCTCGCGACTGTTATCATAAGTACAGCGGGCTTAAGTCCGCAGGTTCAGTCAAGGTTTAAGCTAATGAATAGTGAAATAACTGGATATAAAGATACTAATTTTACCTCTACTGGTGCTCGTATTACTTTATGGAAAGCCGCATTGCATGTTTTTCCTAATCATCCTATTTTTGGTTATGGCCTACATAACACTAAATTAGCGGCGAGTGATTTTTTTCAAAGTGAAAAATCAAAAAAGAGTATCGCTTATTATGATCATTTTCATAATGAGTATCTAAATACATTGGTTGGTAAAGGGTTAATAGGTTTATTAGGTTTATTAGGTTTATTCTTTGTGCCTATTCGATTTTTTTTAAAGAACATTAAGTATGATAATGAAAGTAATTACGCAACTCTGGGAATTATACTTTGTATAGGGTATATATTTTTCGGGCTAACTAATATAACTTTTGGACACGGCATACTTAATACATTCTTTGTATTCGTATTGGCTGCTTGTAACCATGCCTTTTATACTACTAGCCAGATAGAAATAAAGGAATAATTAGTTTTCTAGTGAGCTAGGTTTTATTCCTTAAAGTAAGTATTAGCTGTTAAGCACCTAATAAGTTAGATATATGTACAGCTTGGTTTGTTTTTAAAATGCTTTTACTGCGCACCAAGTTGATCCTCGTAGCACCGCCATAAAATTTTTCTACATGACACAAAAAAATTCGAGCTTTAGTATCTACAAAAGGCTCCTTAAATACGTAGTTCCCTTTATTAAGTTTTTTATAATTAGTGTTATTGGTTTTGCTATCGTAGCCATTGCACAACCTTTATTTGCTGAGCTAGTTAAGTTAATTATTGAGACCATAGAGGAAGGAAATAAAGCCGATAATAAGTATTTACCTATTTATATTATGGCTTTAGTTTTGTTTAGAAGTTCTGGGGCATTTTTGGGTAATTACTTTTTAGCTAAAGTCTCGGTTAATGTTGTACATAAGTTACGCCAGGAAATTTTTAATCATTACACCAAGCTTTCAATTGAGTATTTTGATGCACAAAATAGCGGTCATTTGATTTCATTGATTACCTATAATGTAGCTGAAGTAACTCGTGCCGCTACTGATTCAGTTCGTACCTTTATTCGAGAAGGCTTAACCTCTATTGGTTTATTGGGCTATTTGCTTTGGCTTAACTGGCAGCTCACATTAATATTTTTTGTCATTGCTCCTTTTATTGCTATTTTAATTACAAAAGTCAGTAAAAAACTAAGATCTCTTAGTAAAAATGTTCAAGATTCCATGGGCGATATGACTCATATCACCTCTGAATTGGTTATGGGAGGACGAGTAGTTAAATGTTTTGGAGGGGCTGAATATGAAATTAAGCGATTTAAAAAGGTCAGTTCCTTTAATAAGCAACAGTCACAAAAAGTTGCTTTAGTTGCCGCTATTCAGAATCCTATTATGCAACTACTAGTTGCCTCTGCTTTATCTGCCTTGCTATTTCTGGCCTTGACTATTATGGAGGCCGCTAGTACTGGTCAGTTTGTGGCATATTTATTAGCAGCATTTATGATTCCTAGACCTATTCAACTGCTTGCCCAGGCTAATAATGATATTCAAAAAGGTATAGCAGCCGCAGCTGATATTTTTAATGCGCTAGACGTAGAGCCTGAAAATGATCAAGGTACAATTGATAATGCGGAAGAAAAGGGCATTTTAAGCTTTGAGAATATTTCTTTTAGTTACCCAAATTCTAAAACACTCGCATTAAAAAACATTACCCTGACTATTCAAGCAGGACAAACTGTTGCTATTGTTGGCGCTTCAGGTAGTGGAAAAACAACCTTAACGAATTTAATACCGCGTTTTTATGATTATTCTCAGGGGCGTATTTTAGTTGATGGTATTGAAATCAACCAATACACCTTGAGCTGTTTAAGGGAGCAAATTGCTTTAGTGACGCAAAATATTACTTTATTTAATGATACAGTTTTTAATAATATTGCTTATGGTGTATTGGGTGATATTGAGGAAGCGGCCGTATTAAAGGCAGCGGAAGATGCTTATGCAACTGAGTTTATTGATGCTTTATCGCATGGCATACAGACGGAAATCGGTGAGCATGGCATACAGCTATCTGGTGGACAAAGACAGCGCTTAGCTATCGCAAGAGCCTTATTAAAAAATTCGCCCATTTTAATTCTTGACGAAGCTACATCTGCCTTAGATACGCAGTCTGAGCGTTATATTCAAAAAGCTTTAGAGCGAGTGATGGAGCATAGAACTACCATTGTTATTGCGCACCGCTTATCAACTATAGAAAAAGCAGATGTAATTTTGGTTATGGATCAAGGTGAGATTATTGAGCGCGGGCCACATGCAGAGTTAATTGTTAAGCAAGGTGCTTATGCGAAGTTGCACGCCATGCAGTTTACTGAGAATGAAAATATTACTTGATGCAGAAGGTCTAAATAGCTCGGGCATATGCTATGACATGCAATTTTTGACCTGTATGTCACGAATACCTATTAGGCGCCAATTAAATTGACGCGAACCGGTCAAGGTAGCTGACGTTTGATAGCCAATCCCCTTTAGTAATTAGAAGTTACTACCTAAACCCAAGGCGAGAACTCCTTTTAGTTCGCTTTTCCTAATGCCACAACGCCCTCCTCATTCGCATAAAGCTGGATACGCATGAGGAGAGGCTCTGACTCTACTTTAATTCACTGATGTCC
>Ga0209707_1000978_pt1 | contig 16504 bp, 15 predicted proteins | sample EN4Hudsemesocosm_FD_184630 | JGI IMG/M metagenome (GOLD analysis project Ga0209707, IMG submission 184630) | Methane-oxidizing microbial communities from mesocosms in the Hudson Canyon - EN4B Hudson Canyon (SPAdes) (version 2) | ecosystem: Environmental > Aquatic > Marine > Cold seeps | place... | reverse complement strand
TGTTTCTCCTGACTGAGAGATGGTAACAATTAGAGTCCCTTCTGCTAGAATTGGCTCTCGATAGCGAAATTCACTCGCTACTTCAATATTACAGGGGATTCCTGCTAATTTTTCAAACCAGTATTTCGCGACTAAGCCTGAATGGTAACTGGTCCCACAAGCTAAAATTTGTATAGATTTAATTTTATCGAAGATTTCCGCAGCATTATGACCAAAAGCACTATCTTGTAATTTATTATCAATAAACCGACCTTCTAATGCCTCAGCAATGGCATTAGGTTGCTCATATATTTCTTTGAGCATGTAGTGCCGATATTCACCTTTATCAACGGCATCTGCTTTTAAACTACTTTCTTTAATCGGCCGCTCAACGAGCTGATCATCCTTATCATAAATCACTAAACTATCAATTTTAAGTTCAGCTACATCACCCTCTTCTAAAAAGATAAAGTGATTCGTGACCGGTAATAATGCAGCAACATCAGAGGCAATAAAATATTCACCAAAACCCACGCCAATGACTAACGGGCTACCTTTGCGGCAAGTGATTAAGGTATTTTCATCATCTTTACTGACAACGCCTAAGGCATACGCCCCTTCGAGTTGCTGAATTGTATTTTTAACGGCTTGCAATAAATTATTTGTTTTTTCTAATTCATGATAAACCTGATGAGCAATGACTTCAGTGTCCGTTTCTGAACTAAAGCTATACCCTTGTTCTTTTTGTTGTTCACGTAATTGTTGATGATTCTCAATAATACCGTTATGAACAATGGCTACTTTATCATTGCAAATATGCGGATGGGCATTTTCTGTGCTGGGCTTACCATGCGTTGCCCAGCGCGTATGTGCAATTCCAATATTACCCGTGAAAGGCTCGGCATTGATTAAGCTTTCTAAGCCTTTTACTTTGCCTATTTCTCGTTGCCGAAAAATACTTCCATTATTGATAACAGCAAGTCCCGCAGAATCATAACCACGATATTCTAATCGCTTTAAGCCTTCCAGTAAGATTGGTACAACATTTCTTTGTGCAACTCCACCGACAATACCGCACATATTATTGCTCCTTTTTTACTGGACGTTGCCAGTTTTGTAAGGTTATTTGTTTTGCTCTTGATAAGCTTAGCTTTTCATCAGGCGTGTCTTTAGTAATGGTAGAGCCTGCGCCAATGGTTGCATTTTTACCCACGGTTACCGGTGCTATTAATTGTGTATCAGAGCCTATAAAAGCACCATCTTCAATAACAGTCCGGAATTTATTTACCCCATCATAATTACAGGTAATAGTACCTGCCCCTATATTTACACCACTACCAATGGAAGCATCTCCAATATAACTTAGGTGATTAATTTTGCTGCCTTTAGCGACTGTAGATTTTTTAATCTCTACGAAGTTCCCTATATGTACTTGTTCAGCTAATTCAGCTTGTGGACGTAACCGTGCATAAGGCCCTACTTTACTACCTGCTCCCACTGTTGCATTATCAATAATACAGTTGGCTAAAATCTGTACATCATCTGCAATGACAGAGTTAGTAATAATAGTATTTGCACCGATGCTGACATTATTTCCAATGCTATTTTTACCCTCGAAAATAACATTGATATCAACTGAAATATCTTGCCCTAGCGATACAAAGCTCCCCCTACAATCCAACCTTGCTGGGTCAGCCAAAGTAACACCCTGCACCATTAAGCTATCCGCTTGTTGGAGCTGAAAAACGCGTTCAAGGTGGCTTAGTTGTTTACGATTATTTACTCCAAGAACTTCATCAGGCCCCTTTGGCTGAGAGGTTTTTACTTCAATGCCATCTTTAACTGCCATTTCAATGACGTCCGTTAAATAAAACTCTTTCTGAGCATTACTATTATCCAAACGTGAAATCCACTGTTTTAAGTTATCTCCTTTAACCGCAAGAATACCAGTATTAACTTCCTGTATCAGTAACTCTTGTTCATTCGCATCTTTGTGCTCTGTAATTTTCACAACCTTATGCTGTTGATCACGCACGATACGCCCATAGCCAGTTGGATTAGCAAGGTTAACTGTTAACAATGCAAGAGACTGCTCACTAACATTAGTTAATAAACCATTAATAGAGTCTTTAGTTAATAATGGGACATCACCATATAAAATTAATACTGTATCTTCATTCGCAATTAAACTTTCCGCTTGCATAACTGCATGCCCCGTTCCTAATTGCTCTTTTTGCTCTATCCATTGTGCATCAAGCGTAGATAAAGTCTGCTTTACTAATTCTCCACCATGACCATAAATAACTATTATTTCATTACTCTCAATGAGTTTACTCGTATCATAGACATGCTCTAATAAACTACGATTTGCAATTTCATGTAAAACTTTAGGGCGTGCCGAACGCATACGTGTACCTTGTCCGGCAGCTAATATAAGAGTTTTCAAAGCCATTTATTTATTTCCTTAAAATATGGGAGGTGGTTCATGTATTTTTAGAGCCCCAGCATAACTGAGGGCGAAGTAGGAAAATTGAATTATTCAAAATTGTGTACTAATTTAGCTTACGTCAACGACCTCGTGTAGGGTATGCATTGCATACCTTTGCTACTTTAAAAGGTACGCAATGCGTACCCTACTTCAAAATACCTTTACACGCGAAAAAAGTAGCTAGCGACTATATTCACATAAACTAAAAACAAAAAAAGCCCGATAACGAAATCGCTATCGGGCTTTGTGTTACCGTCTAAGTAACTTAGGAGCCTCTTTTTCTGAGTCTATCTAAGGTTCTTAGCTGCATCATAGCTTGAGCTAACTGAGATTGAGCAGTTGCATAATCAATCTTACCAGACTTATCATTTAACGCTTCTTCAGCAGCAGCTTTCGCTTGTAGGGCAGCGGCTTCATCAATATCTTTTGCTCTAATCGCAGTATCAGCCAATACAGTGACTAAGTGGGGCTGAACTTCTAGCATCCCCCCAGAGACAAAGTATGCCTGAGTTTCTTTTTCGCTAATTTTAACGCGAACTTCACCAGGATTTAAACTTGATATTAATGGCGCATGACGAGGTGTAATACCTATTTCACCTAGCTCAGCAGGAGCAAAAATCATTTCCGCTAATCCGGAAAAAATCTCCTGTTCTGCACTAACAATGTCTACATGTACTGTCATGGTCATAATATTACCTATAAGTTAATAACTTACATTCCTTTCGCTTTTTCAACGGCTTCGTCTATGGAACCAACCATATAAAATGCTTGCTCAGGAAGTTCGTCATAGTCACCAGCAATAATGCCTTGGAAACCAGCAATGGTATCTTTTAGTGAAACATATTTACCAGGAGCCCCAGTAAATACTTCAGCAACAAAGAATGGCTGTGATAAGAAACGTTGAATCTTACGTGCTCTTGTTACAGTCTGTTTATCTTCTTCAGATAATTCATCCATACCAAGAATCGCAATAATATCGCGTAATTCTTTATAACGTTGCAAGATACCTTGTACACCACGAGCTACATCATAATGCTCTTGTCCAATCACTAATGGATCTAACTGACGACTGCTTGAATCAAGCGGGTCAATCGCAGGATAAATACCTAGCTCAGCAATTTGACGTGATAATACAACCGTTGCATCTAAATGCGCGAAGGTAGTCGCTGGTGATGGATCAGTTAAATCATCCGCAGGTACGTATACCGCTTGGATTGATGTAATTGAGCCCGTTTTAGTTGAAGTAATACGCTCTTGTAATACACCCATTTCTTCAGCTAGTGTAGGCTGGTAACCTACCGCTGATGGCATACGACCTAATAGAGCAGATACTTCTGTTCCAGCCAGTGTATAACGGTAAATATTATCTACGAAAAATAATACATCACGTCCTTCTTCACGGAAATATTCCGCCATCGTCAAACCAGTCAACGCAACACGTAGTCTGTTTCCTGGAGGCTCATTCATTTGACCGTAAACTAATGATACTTTATCGATTACGTTTGAATCAGTCATTTCATGGTAGAAATCGTTACCCTCACGAGTACGCTCTCCAACCCCAGCAAATACTGAGAAACCACTGTGCTCAATCGCAATATTACGAATTAGCTCCATCATGTTTACAGTTTTACCAACACCGGCACCACCAAACAAACCAACTTTACCCCCTTTAGCAAACGGGCATACCAAGTCAATGACTTTAATACCTGTTTCTAAAAGCTCATTAGCTGGCGCTTGTTCCGCGTAAGAAGGTGCTTCACGATGAATAACCCATTTATCTTTTTCACCAATTGGACCTTTTTCGTCAATTGGATTACCTAGGACATCCATAATACGTCCTAGTGTTTTTTGTCCAACTGGTACTTTAATAGCATCGCCTGAATTGCTTACTTCTAAGCCGCGACGTACACCATCAGTAGTACCCATAGCAATCGCGCGTACAACGCCATCACCTAGTTGTTGTTGAACTTCTAAAGTTAAACCAACGCTTTCTACTGTTAGTGCGTCATAAACTTTAGGTAGTGCTTCACGTGGAAATTCAACATCCACAACCGCACCAATAATTTGAACGATTTTACCCGAACTCATTGTGTAGCCCTCTTATATTCTTAACTTGCAAGCCCTAAACAGCTGCGGCGCCGGCAACAATTTCTGAAATTTCCTGTGTGATAGCTGCTTGTCTTGCTTTGTTATAAACAAGTTGTAGCTCATCAATAAGGTTCCCAGCGTTATCTGAAGCACTTTTCATAGCGACCATTCTAGCCGCTTGCTCACAGGCATTATTCTCTACTACGCCTTGATAAACAATCGATTCTATATATCGAGATAATAAGTTATCTAAAACTTCTTTTGCATCAGGCTCATATAAATAATCCCAATGCCCTTTCAGATTTTCATCTTCAAGCTCATCTGCAATAACAGGAAGCAACTTTTCTATCGTCGGAGCTTGAGTCATGGTATTTACAAATTGATTGTATAAAACATGTAACTCATCAATTTTGCCAGCATAATAAGCATCTAGCATAATTTTAATAATACCCACAACATCATTTAAATGTGGAGTATCTCCTAATTTCGAAACTTGCCCTAATTTGTTTATCTTTAAACTACCAAAGAAGATTGCGCCTTTTCCACCGATAGTACAAATATCTACTTCTATATCGTTATTATCCCACTCTGTTAATTGCTTAAGTGTTTTTCTGAATAAATTTGAATTCAGACCTCCACATAAACCTCTATCAGAACTAACGGCAATAATACCAACTCGTTTAACTTCACGTTCAACAAGAAATGGATGTTTATACTCAGGGTTAGCATGAGCCAGATGTTTAATTATCTGGCTAATCTTTTTTGAGTAGGGACGTGTAGCATTCATTCTGTCTTTTGTTTTACGCATTTTACTCGCGGCTACCATTTCCATGGCACGAGTGATTTTTTGAGTATTTTTAATACTCGCAATCTGGGTGCGTATTTCTTTACCAACAGCCATCAGAAGCCCCTTTTACCAGCTACTCGTTTTAATGAAAGTCTCGATTGCAGACTGAATGCCTTTTTTAATCTCTTTACTATAGTCGCCTGTCTCATTGATTGTTTTAATCAAATCAGCGTGTTCAGACTTCATATAAGATTGTAGTGCCGCTTCAAAATCTAAAACTTTATCAACTTCTAGATCATCAAGAAAGCCTTCATTTGCTGCATGTAATGAGATACCCATTTCAGCAACTGACATTGGCGAATATTGATTTTGCTTCATTAACTCAGTAACACGCTGTCCACGTTCAATCTGTTTACGTGTGCTTTCATCTAAGTCAGATGCGAACTGTGCAAAAGCTGCTAGTTCACGATATTGAGCTAAATCAAGACGAGTTCCACCACCTAATTTCTTAACGATTTTAGTTTGTGCAGCACCACCTACTCGTGACACTGAAAGACCCGCATTAACCGCTGGACGAATTCCTGAGTTGAATAAATCAGACTCCAAGAAAATTTGACCATCCGTAATTGAAATTACGTTTGTTGGTACGAAAGCAGATACGTCACCACCTTGAGTTTCAATAATGGGTAATGCAGTTAAAGAACCTGTTTTACCTTTTACTTTACCGTTAGTTAACTTCTCTACTTCTTCAACATTAATTCTAGCTGCTCTTTCTAACAAACGAGAATGAATATAGAAAACGTCTCCAGGGTATGCTTCACGACCTGGTGGACGACGTAATAGCAATGACATTTGACGATATGCCCATGCTTGCTTAGTCAAATCATCATAGATAATAAGAGCATCTTCACCCTTATCTCTAAAATATTCACCCATTGAGCAACCTGTATAAGGTGCAATGAATTGTAGTGCAGCAGATTCAGAAGCAGTCGCCGATACAATGATCGTATGATCCATTGCGCCGTGCTCTTCTAGCTTACGTACTACGTTTGCAATTGATGAACGTTTTTGTCCAATCGCTACATAAATACATTTAACGCCAGTGCCTTTTTGATTGATAATCGCATCAATCGCAATCGCTGTTTTACCTGTTTGGCGGTCACCAATAATTAACTCACGTTGACCTCGCCCTACTGGAATCATTGCATCAATTGATTTCAAACCTAATTGAATAGGCTGATCAACTGATTGCCTTGCAATTACACCGGGTGCAATTTTTTCGACAGGTGAAGTTTGGTCTGTATCAATTTCACCTTTACCGTCAATTGGGCTACCTAACGCATCTACAACACGTCCTAGTAGAGCCTCACCAACAGGCACTTCTAAAATTTTACCCGTACATTTTACTGTATCGCCTTCTGTAATATGTTGGTATGCCCCTAGCATAACAACACCGACAGAATCTCTTTCTAAGTTAAGAGCCATACCGTAAGATTCGCCAGGAAATTCAAGCATTTCCCCTTGCATAGCTTCTGATAAGCCATGAACCTTTACAATACCGTCTGTTACACTAACAACGGTACCTTCGGTATGCGCTTCGACATTAACGTCAAAATTTTCGATCCGTTTCTTAATCAGATCACTTATTTCAGATGGATTTAGTTGCATATTTTTTCTCAGTCTAAGCTGTTAGATCCTTTTAGCTAATTGTTGAAGTTGACCACTAATAGATCCGTCAATTACGCTATCACCCGCTTTCACTAAAAAGCCGCCAATCAATGAGTTATCTACGCTCGCTTTAATATTGACTGCTTTATTTAATTTTTTCTTCAGTGATACCGCAAAGCTTTTCTCTTCTGCCTTAGTTAAAGCATAAGCTGTTATAACATCAACATCGACATAACCTTCATCTTCAGCTTTGTAGCTTTCAAATAATTCCGCAATTTGTGGAGCCAAGTTTAGTCTGCTATTTTCAACCAATAACTTAATGAAATTAATACCTTCATTTTTTACTTGATCCTTACAAATATCCAATATAAGTGTTACTAACTGCTGCTCACTCACTTTTGGGTTATTTGTAATTTCAGCTAACTCTTCATCCTGCATTACAGTTGATAGAAAAGCTAAAGATTCAGACCATTCTTGCGAACTTCCTGTTTCTTTTGCTCTTTTAAATACGGCTTCTGCGTATGGTCTTGCCAAAGTTGCTAATTCACTCATTACGCTTGACCTAATTGCTCAGATACTTTGCCGATAAGATCTTTGTGCTTAGCTTTATCGATTTCTTGCTGCAAAATCTGCCCTGCCGCTTTAAGTGCTAGTGCAGAAACTTCTTTGCGCATCGCTTCTTGAGCCTGTTGCATTTCTTGTTCAATTTGTGCTTTAGCTGCTTCAATCATACGGCTGCCTTCTTCTTTGGCGGTGCCTTTTGACTCTTCAACTATTTCATTCGCACGCTTTTGCGCAAGAGTTACAATATCAGCTGATTGTTGTTTTGCTTCTCGGAGAACAAGTGCAGCTTTTTTTGCTGCCAATTCCATATCATTTTGGCCTTTCTCAGCCGCTGCCAATCCTTCAGCAATTTTTGATTTACGTTCTTCGATAGCGCCAATTAGTGGTGGCCAAATATACTTCATGGTAAACCATACCAGAAGTGTAAATGTAATCATTTGACCGATTAGTGTAGCATTAATACTCACTAGCCTTCCTCATGTTGCTGTTAAAATAACTAACGATGAATGTATTATCCTGCAACCGCTTCAACAGCAGATAGGAATGGGTTAGCGAATGTAAAGAATAACGCCATACCAACACCAATCATAGTTACCGCATCTAATAGACCCGCAACAACGAACATTTTAACTTGAAGCATAGGAACCATCTCTGGTTGACGAGCAGCACCTTCTAGGAATTTACCACCTAATAGACCAAAGCCTATCGCAGTACCTAAAGCACCCATACCTAAAACTAAGCCAACTGCAATAGCAGTCATACCTTGTACATCTGCAATCAACGCTGCAAGTTCCATAATACCTCCAAAAGTATTGTTATATTAAAGTTAAAAAATTGTAAAAAATCTTAATGATCTTCGTGCGCCATGCTTAGGTATACAATGGTTAATACCATAAAAATAAACGCTTGAAGAGTAATAATCAAAATATGAAATACTGCCCAAGGAAAGCCTAATAAAGGCTGTATATACCAAGGCAATAGCGCAATCAATATAAAGATTAATTCGCCAGCATATAAGTTACCGAATAACCTCAATGCCAATGAAATTGGTTTCGCTATTTCTTCAACTAGCTTCAAAAGTAAGTTTAATGGCATCATCCATGGACCAAAAGGAGTGCAGGTTAATTCTTTTGCAAACCCAACTACACCTTTAATTTTGATACTGTAAAAAATAATAAGTAGAAAGACACTAATCGATAATGCAAAGGTTGCATTAAGATCTGTACTTGGCACGACTCGCATATACTCCATGCCCATCATACCCGCTACTGCCGGCAAAAGATCTACCGGGAACAGATCCATAAAGTTCCACAGAAAAACCCAAATAAAAATGGTTAACGCGAGAGGTGCGATAAGTTCACTTTTACCGTGAAAGGTATCTTTAACTTGCTGATCAACAAACTCGATAAGCATTTCTACTACCGCTTGACCATTACTTGGCACGCCAATTGTTGCTTTTTCTGCTGCTACTTTAAAAAACCAAACAAATAAAGCACCTAAAACAGCAGAGAAAAATAATGTATCTAAATGTAAAGTCCAGAAACCTTCACCTACTGATAACGGTGTTAAATGATGAACAATATATCCTGTCGCGCCTTCTGCCGCATGAGCCTCAGTAGCCATCTTTCCTCGCTTTAATTTAAATTAATATTTACGTATCAATAACGCAAACCAAAAAACTGTTAATGCTGCAACATAGGTTACTAGCAATGCAATAATATTTATTTCGGAATCTTGAAAAATCACAGCAAAAATTATTGCTGTTAATATTAACTTTCCTGATTCACCCGCATAAAATGATCGGACTATTTTTTTAGCATCTTGACCGCGGTTATTCTGAATTTTTAGCGCAAAATATAAGTTTGGAATTAAAACAGCAATACCACCATAAAGGGCAGATTTACCACTAACTACATTTCCAAACAAATAAAACAACAGACTTACCAGGACAACTATTAGCGCTTGCCCAGCAATAATTTTACTTACTACCGTTAATTTATCTACATTTATCACAAATAGTCCAGTCAATTAGAGCGTGGATTATATCTAGCAGAACACATTTAATCAAGGGTCGATTAATTTACTAGACATTCTCTTTCTATTTATCGCCTAAATTTAAGCGCGCTACAATACCATCTAACTCATCTAAATTGCTATAACTAATGACCACGGAACCATTTCCATTTTTCTTATGCTTAATCGCTGTTTTTGCACCTAAAAAATCAGAAATAGTTTCTTGCAATCGCAAGGTATCTCTATCATGCCCAACCTCTTCTGCACCTACATCAACGTCTGCTTTATTTTCACTTTGGGCTTGTTTAACTAATTTTTCCGTTACTCGCACCGACAATCCTTCCCTAGCAACTTTTTCAGCTAGCATCACTTGCTTTTCTGCGCCAAGACTAAGCAATGCACGCGCATGACCCATCCCTAATTCTCGCTTAATTAAAAACATCTTTACTGCACTCTCAAGTTCATTCAGGCGCAATAAGTTTGTTACTGTTGCTCTAGAACGGCCTACGGCTTCAGCAATTTGCTGATGCGTTAGCTCAAACTCTTCAACTAACCGCTGCAAAGCTTCTGACTCTTCTAATGGGTTTAAATCTTCACGCTGGATATTTTCAATAATCGCAATTGCCATTGCAGCACGATCATCTATATCTTTTATAACGACCGGAACCGTGGTTAACCCAGCTAGCTGTCCTGCGCGCCAACGCCTCTCTCCGGCTATAATTTCATATCTATTATAGCCCACCTCTCTTACTATAATAGGCTGCACAATCCCCTGCACGCTTATTGAATCTGCTAACTCCTGTAACCGTTCCGGGTTGATATCTTTTCTTGGCTGATACTTACCTCGCTGTAAGTATTCGACAGGTAATTCTTGCACGCTATCTCTTGCACTTTCCTTTTGCGTCATATCGCCCATTAATGCGCCTAAGCCCTTCCCTAATCCACGTATTTTTGCTGACATAGTCTTATTTGTTTTCTTTTCTAATTAATTCACCTGCCAAGGCAATATAGGCAAGCGCACCACGAGAACTTTTATCATATTGCAGGATTGGCATTCCATGACTAGGAGCCTCTGCCAACCTAATATTTCTTGGTATACAGGTTCTAAATACTTTATCTGCAAAATACTCAACTAACTGCTCAGAGACATCCTTTGTTAAACGACTCCGATTATCGAACATAGTTCGTAAAATCCCCTCTAAATATAGCTCTGAATTTGCGGTTTCACGAATATTCCGTAAAGTTTCCATCAGTGCAGACAAGCCTTCTAATGCATAATATTCGCATTGCATTGGCACTAAAACACTGGTCGCTGCCACCATAGCATTTAAGGTCAGCATATTTAATGAAGGGGGGCAGTCAATTAAAATATAATCATAATCATTTTGAACTTGCTGCAATGCATTAGCTAAACGTCGCTCTCGCTGAGTCATTTTCATTAACTGTACTTCAGCTATCGTTAAATCTGAATTCCCTGCAATGACTGAAAAACCCACTTCAGGCACATCAATAATCATCTCTGTAATGGGTATATCTTCTAACAACAGGTCACAACTTGAGTATTCAACCGTTGCCTTATTAACACCACAGCCCATCGCCGCATTTCCTTGCGGGTCTAAATCAATAAGCAAAACTTTACGCTTTGCTGTCGCCAAACAGGCAGCTAAATTTACGCTGGTCGTTGTTTTTCCTACGCCACCTTTTTGATTGGTTACTGCAATTATTTTAGTCATGATTTATTTATCCGCACTACACAACGCTCCGCCTCAACTCCAGGCACAACCACCGACTGCACAGAGTACTTTCGCCCCAAACCCTCAAGTTCTTTTACTGGCTCCTGCCCTTTCATTGCGATCAAAACTCCTGTCTGCTTTAACAAGTAATCCGTCCATTGCATTATGTCATGCAAGCTTGCAAAGGCACGACTCAACACCGCATCGAATTGACCTGCCTTTTTGAGCTCTTCTACCCGGCAATGCTCAACCACTACATTTTTTAACTTCAACTCCATCACCGCCTGACGCACAAAACGCGTCTTCTTTGCATTACTATCTAACAATGTAAACTGCACTCCTGGCATAAAAATAGCCAATGGAATTCCAGGTAAGCCTGCTCCGGTCCCCACATCAATAATATTCTTACCTGTTACAAAAGGCAGCACAGCTAAACTATCTAAAATATGCAAACGCAACACTTCTTCGCGCTTACGTATCGCAGTTAAATTATAAGCTTTATTCCATTTTTCTATTAAGCATACAAAATCCAACAACAAATCAACTTGCACCTCTGTTGCTTCTATATCTAAATCAGCTAGACCCGTTACCAGAATATTTCGACTATTATCCATTTTGCTTTTTCATATATATTAATAACAAGGAAATTGCTGCAGGTGTTATTCCTGGAATTCTTGATGCCAACCCCAATGTCTCTGGGCGCTGCTTGATTAACTTCTCTCTTACTTCATTTGATAAGCCAGGCACTAAACTAAAATCCAAACTTTCAGGGATACTCAAATGATTATAGCGCTTCGACTTCTCTATATCTTGCTGCTGTCGCTCTATATATCCCGCATACTTTGCCTGCACTTCTACTTGCTGCAATACCGATTTATCCTGCTCTTGCTCATTAGCAAAAGAGATTAATTGCACAATATCGACCTCTGGGCGACGTAATAAATCCATCAAATTAGCCTCTTTAGTAAGTGGCTTCCCCCAAAGCTCAGCAACTCTCTCAGCCTCCTCACTTCCCTTGCGAATCCATTTAGAGCCTAAATCAGCCTGAACTTTAATAATAGACTCACACTTAATATTAAAGCTCTGCCATTGCTCGTCAGCCACTAAATTTAACTCCCGCCCCTTCTCCGTTAAGCGTAAATCTGCATTATCCTCTCGCAGTAACAAACGGTATTCAGCACGACTAGTAAACATACGATACGGCTCTTTGGTTCCTAGAGAAATCAAATCATCTACCATAACCCCGATATATGCCTCATCTCTAGCAGGACACCAACTTTCCCGTCCTTGCGCCTTACGTGCCGCATTCAACCCTGCGATTAATCCTTGCGCAGCCGCCTCTTCATAGCCAGTCGTCCCATTTATTTGACCTGCAAAAAATAGACCCGGCATAAATTTGGTTTCTAATGACGTTTTCAGGTCCCTAGGATCAAAAAAATCATACTCAATTGCATACCCCGGCCTTACAATCTCAGCTTGCTCAAAGCCGAGCATTGAACGTACAAAGTCATATTGAACATCAAAAGGAAGGCTTGTAGAAATACCATTAGGGTAGTACTCATTCGTATTTAACCCTTCTGGCTCTATAAATATCTGATGCGAATTACGTTCGGCAAAGCGCACGACTTTATCTTCTATAGATGGACAGTACCGAGGACCAACCCCTTCAATCTCACCCGCATACATTGGTGAGCGATCTAATCCGCTACGAATAATATCATGAGTACCTTCATTGGTACGCGTAATATAGCAGGGCACTTGCCGTGGATGATGACTTGCCAACCCCATAAACGAAAAAACAGGAACGGGGGTGTCTCCGTGCTGCTGCTCCAACTTAGAAAAATCTATTGTTCGTCCATCAATACGCGGTGGCGTGCCTGTCTTTAACCGGTCAATATTAAAGGGCAGCTCACGCAGCCTATCTGCCAAAGCAATTGACGCCGTATCTCCAGCTCGTCCCCCGGCATAATTTTCCAAGCCAATATGAATCTTACCACCCAAAAAGGTACCCGCCGTTAACACCACTGATTTGGCTCTAAACTGCAAGCCCATTTGAGTCTTTACACCGACAACACTGCCACCCTCAACAATTAAATCAGAAACCATTTGCTGAAATAACATTAAGTTTTCTTGGTTCTCTAATGCATTACGAATATAGCCCTTATATAGCTCTCGATCGGCTTGACCTCGCGTCGCTCGGACTGCCGGCCCTTTACTTGCATTCAAAATTCGAAAATGGATACCGGCATGATCTATTGCTTTTGCCATGACACCACCTAAAGCATCCACCTCTTTAACTAAATGCCCTTTACCAATACCACCAATTGCTGGGTTACAGCTCATTTGCCCTAAAGTATCAATACTCTGGGTTAACAATAAGGTTTTCGCACCTGTACGTGCAGCAGCTAATGCAGCCTCTGTACCAGCATGACCACCACCAACAATAATAACTTCAAATTCTTTTGAAAATTTCACGGGCATATTCTAAAATAAAACAAAGATGTATTTTAGTTTGTTCACAAAAGTTTTGCACAAAAGAAATATATCTCTTATCAACCCACTTGGAGTTACACCCATGAAGAAAAAGAAAAAACACGATAAAAACAAACCAATAGAACCCCAAAATTTAGTTGCCAAACACGCACATTATTTTAATAAGGCTCTTATTTTTAAAGATAAAAGCAAATACCAACGCAAAGCTAAACACAAAAACATTGACTCATTTTTTATGCAATTTTCGATTTCATAAAAAATGAGTCAATGTTTTACCATTCGTAACCCCCCTCACCAATTGTAAGTATTCAGAGACCCTCACTTTATCTCTCGGCGAAAGCCTTCTCCAGAGGGGGAAACAAGAAAAGCCTTAATCTTATTCTCCTCATCCCAGCCCTCTCCAGCAAGAGAGGGAGCTACCTGACTAGCGACTTGGGAATATAAACTAGAGGGGCTCTGAATACTTACCACCAATTACAATCCTGACACTTTTCAAGTAAATATCTACAAAACTCTACGATACCGTCTTTTGTTATCACTAAATTTTAGGCAAAAAAAAGCCCAAGTAAAAACTTGGGCTTTTTTTTAAAAATTTAGTTCTAATCTATAAAGAAATAGAACTAGAAACTTTTTGCTTACTTCCATCAGGGCTATCCATGCAGCCTGTGCCGCCGATTAACATTAAAGATATAGCTAATAAAGATAATACTTTTTTCATGTCATCCTCCTCAGGATATTATTTTTTATTTTTGTTATGTACTAATCAAAAGCACGGACAATTTATATCATGAGGATAGTTTTGATGCAACACCACTTTGTGTTTAGTCGAAAGTTTTTTATAGTTTCCCTTACTTATCAATCACTTCCTGAAGGTGCGGTAAGCGCACACGCACCTTTTTATCGATCCATATAGCCGACCCTATATTTGACCATTCACCCGACAAATTATCATTACGCAAATTTGGCTGCCACTGCGCTGTTGAGGTAATTTTCTTATGCTTAATTAAAAATTTAGCATGATTAAGGTCCACACCCACTTTAGTGCCCCAAAAAGCAGTTACCTTCATAATGAACTTATTCAACCTATCAGGATTTATATTAGGCGTTACCGCAATATTAGCCCACATTGAATGCACTCGCCCCCAGTTTGGCGCAAGCATACGCCCTTTGTCGTTCACAAATGGAAGCCACTGCTCTTTCCCTTGCTTATCTATATAAGTAATAGCAAACAGATCATCGTAGCCTTCAAAGTGATCATGCAAATACAGAGCATGCGGAGTAATCCCTAAAAATGTCGTAGAGAGCATTAATACTGCATTACTAAGCAAACGTACTTGGTTCGTTACTGGGCTTTGCACCTGAGATAAATCATAGAATCTATACAGAAAACCATAATGAACACTGCTATTTAACTGCAAAATAACTAAAACCATAAAAATTTTAGCCATCCGAAATTTAAATTGCTTTGGCTTTTTTGTTGCGTAATTTTCAAAAACCCGTGTATATAAATCGACGGGGTAAACCGTTTTTTCTTGCTCAGGTAAACACGAAGAATCACAAACTCGTTCACGCTTATCTGCAATACGACGGTAAATGGCTTTGGCTAACTGATAAACACCCGGCAGATGCAAGCACCAAGAAACAATCAATAAATAGCGCATTTTTGCAAAAATTTGTGCATAAGTATCAACCCCCGCATACACATTTCCTTGCCTATCAAGCGCATACAAATCAGACAACAACACCTGCTCATCGTAAGCCTGAAGCTCTTTTGCAGTATGCGCCTGAGTCTGCAAATCTTTAAACTCAACCCCCCGAAAAATATCGAAATGGTTAATAACTATTGCCGTTCTATTACATAAAGGACAATCGCCATCATAAAAAACGGTTAACTGCGGAAGCTTATGCACTAATTTATTTGCGCAGGCCTGCCACCACGAAAAAGGAATCATCAATATATAGACCGACAACATACCTAAGCCAAACGGGTAAATATTGAAACTTATGGTAATCCCAAAATGTAATCCCGCACCAACAAACAAAAAGAACGGACGAAAACGACGACGATAAAACAAGAAAATAAAGCTAAATTGAAAAACCAAGATCAAATAACCGATACTTTTTTGTAAAAGCTCACTATTTAACATCCAAGATAAATCTAAAGCAGATACGTAATACGGCATTGATGAAGGCAACCACCCCCCCAAACCATTACGCCAGTGCTCTGCAAACATTTTATGGATAGCAGAATCAAAATATAAAAAACCCAAACAAACCAAAACAGGCAGCAACAGACACAAAGCACTTGCTGTAGTAGGCAATAACGGCTTATCTTTATACTTATACTGTAGTTTGTATAATAAATTATCAACTGATACTGCCCGACCAATCGGCATAAAGATCAGAAAAAATCCCACGCCAATCATAAACAAATCAAAGCCACCATCAAAATCACGCTGCATCGGCGTAAAATTAACAAAGACAATCCATAAAAGATAATTGGCAACAATAGAAAACTGACTACGATAACCCACCACAAGCCAGCCAGCCACAACCAACCATAAACATAAAAATAATGGAATCATTGGAAATTCCACATCTATATATGGGATAGGGTCAAAAATTAAGTGATTAAAATAAAGTAGAAATAAGATTTCTTGGAAGGCAACTATCCCATAAAGAATACGAAAT
>Ga0209707_1000972_pt1 | contig 16566 bp, 15 predicted proteins | sample EN4Hudsemesocosm_FD_184630 | JGI IMG/M metagenome (GOLD analysis project Ga0209707, IMG submission 184630) | Methane-oxidizing microbial communities from mesocosms in the Hudson Canyon - EN4B Hudson Canyon (SPAdes) (version 2) | ecosystem: Environmental > Aquatic > Marine > Cold seeps | place... | reverse complement strand
TTGGGCATGCTAAAAATAACATTATTTCTACCTACCCGATCAGACCAATAAAGTACCGAACCTTTAGAGCTTAACTTAATTAAGATAGCAACCACACAGATAACAGGAAATAGAAACAAAATCGCTGTAAGCGAAAAAATCAAATCAAAAATTCTTTTCATCAAAACTTTTCTACCATCTTTTTCAACTGTTCATCTATTATAAAGATAATTGAGGTTATGGCCATTTGTATTAAATCGCTGAGCTCATGTTGAATACAAGCTATCAATGTCAAGTTATTTTGATAAATCAAATGGCCTAGGATCGTAGCCAAAGTGCAAAGATGCATCAGTATGCTCAAAAGTTAAGTCATTATTCATGCGCTCAGCCATAACTGGAGACCATTTACGATAGCGCGGAAATATCCGCATACAAAATACTGCTAACTTAAATAGGTTTAGAGGAATAGAAATAAACCGTGGTTTTTTTTCAAGAGTAACAAATATTCGCTTTACCATTTCCTTATAACTAAGTGTTTCTGCACCTGAAATATTGTATATGTAATTAGAAACCGTTGGGTGTTGAATTGATAAAATACATGCTGTTGCAACATCATTCGCATGCACAGGCATTCTCAAGCCTTTACCTTGTCCAAATAAAGGAAAAAAACCAAAGCGTTTAATAAATCGAGTGATTTCAGCAATATTCTTATCTTTATTAAAGCCATAAATTAATGTTGGGCGTAGAATAACCCAAGTGATATTCTTTTTCTCAGCCCATAATTGTAACTTATTTTCGCTTGATTGCAGGCGTTTTGCAGTATTAACCTCCAAGGTATCTGAGGAGTTTTGCTTGCTAATCGCACTGGTTGAAGATAACGCTACGATTCGCTGGGCTCCATAAACATCAATCATTTGTAAATATTCAGATAACACCCAAATAGGAGCTGCACAAATCCAATGACTAATAGTAATATTTAAAGTTTGAACTGTTGAACCAATTTGAACCCATTGAATATTACCATTTGAAGATTCTGGTTCTGAGCGAGAAAACGCGTATACCTGAACATCTGCATGACTTAACTCTGCCAATACACGCCGCCCCACTAAACTGCTAGCGCCAATAACGCCTATACGCTCCATATTAAATTGAAGGTTTAAACATATTCAGAAACCGACGCAAATTAAAGTAACTAGCAACCAATAAAAAACGAAAACCAACCCCGACAATGACTAAAGCCATTAATGGTTTAGAGTATTGGTGCTTGAAAAATTTATTATAAAAACGAATCATACCTTTATGCTTATGCCATTCGACAAAAACTTTACGTGATTTACTACAAGCCCCTAATGCATGGCTAATTTTTGCTTCTGGAACAAAGAGTATCTTCCAGCCTTTTTGCCGAAAACGCATACACCAGTCCAAATCTTCACAGTGTAAAAAATAACCCTCGTCCCACAAACCGACATCGTCAATGGCCTCACGTTTAATCAGCATACAAGCACCAGAAATAGCATCCACCTCTATAGGATGACTAGGTAAAGTTTGTTTATGTAAATGAAAATCAAAAAATAAATTTGGCCAATACTTAGCTAAATGGTGTAAACCAAACGCCCGTACGAAAGAGCGCCAAGGTGTTGGAATGGCGCGTCGCCCGCCAGCTTGTTCCGATCCATCAAAATTGCTTAATAATCCGCCGACCATGCCTGCTTGTTTGTTTGACTGTAACTGTGTAAGGAGCTTTTTTAATGTATTCGGTTCAAATGAACAGTCAGGATTTAGAAAAAGTAGATTATCAGAATGAGAGGCTTCTATTCCTTGGTTACAAGCAGCCGAAAAACCACGGTTTTGCAAGTTGCAAATTACTTGAACCCCCTTCATGCCACGTAAAACATCCATACTTCCATCTGCAGATGCATTATCAACCACGATAATTTCGATGCGCAAAGGGCACGCTTGCAACGATTTAATACAACGCAGTAATAATTCTCCTGCATTATAGTTAACAACGATTGCTGAGATCACTTCACTCATATTTATTTGCTACCAAACTGTGCTGTAATTATCTGCTTATTTACTTGTTTCCAAATTTCACTAGCGGAAATAATTCGCGCCTTTTGTATTTTCTGACGCTTACGCCACATCTTTGGCAAACCCAGTATTGCATCACGCTTGGCGCCACAAATAACAGCGCCCCGCCCACGCAATGTAAACCAGATAATACTCACCAGATTCATTATTACATGCAGAGGTAACAATAACCAAAACAAACAGTTTGGCATGTTTTTCACGAAGGTCCAAACTAAATTTCTATGCCCATGATACGTGGAAAAGTCACTGTGCTGACCACCGGTAGTACCTGACCCTACATGGTGTACAATAGAACTAGGAACATAAAGACAACGGTATCCTGCTAGCCTTAGACGAAAACCAAGATCTACATCTTCTACATAGCAAAAATAGTCTTCATCTAATCCGTCCATTTTCTGCCAGGCACTACGCCGATAAAGTGCAGCGGCAGCGCAGGGCGAGAAGATTTCACTCTCACTCTCTACTGAATTCGACACGGGTGACCCATGCCCCATACGCCATACTAAACCGCTTATATGGTAGACATCACCAGCCCCATCAAGCAATGATGGCTCCCCCGCATTGACCAACTTACTACCAAATACATCGAATTCTGGATTAGACTTTACTGACTCTAACAAAGACTCTAGCCAACGTGGCTCAGCGAATGCATCAGGATTAAGGAGTGCAATCCATTCCGATTCTTCAGATAGTTCAGCAACAGCTAAGTTGTTTCCACGTGCAAATCCCGTATTTTGGTCAAGAGTGATCAACCGCACCGAAGGAAACTGGCGAATAATTTCAATAGAGTTATCCGTGCTCGCATTATCTAAAAGAATAATCTCGTGCGGGCTAACTGTTTGAGCAAGCAAAGCAGTAATACACCGCATAAGAAATTGCTCACCATTCCAGTTAACAATGATGACGGAAACTTTATTAGTCATAGGTGTTTTTCATTTAAATAAGTGATTCCTAAATTCAGCTTCTTCAAAGAGAAATGTACCCCAATTTTCGGACAGCTAGCTAAGGAGTTATCTTCCTCGAATTAAGCCGCCAATTGACTGCTTAAATTATCATACATCAAGCTCGGTGTTGTACCCAAGGTTTGATGTTTTCGTTCCTCGTTGTAAAATTAATCCAGGCTTTAATTCCAGCTTTAGCTTCGGTAACTGAATCATAGGCATTTAAATAAACTTCTTCATATTTGATACTACGCCAGAGACGTTCTACAAAGACGTTATCACGCCATGCCGCTTTGCCGTCCATACTGATTCTGATGTCATTTTCTTTCAGTACTTGAGTGAAAATATCACTGGTAAATTGTGACCCTTGGTCGCTATTGAAAATAGCGGGTTTCCCATAACGATGTATCGCTTCTTCAAGAGCATCAACGCAAAACTGGCTGTCCATACTGTTAGATAATCGCCAAGACAGTACCTTACGGCTGTACCAGTCCATTATCACCATCAGATAGACAAAGCCTGAGTTCATCAGCACATAGGTTATATCGGTGGCCCAAACGTGATTGGGTCGGTTAATTGTTAATCCGCGTAGCAGATAAGGGTAAACCTTATTCTTGGGGTGCTTCTTGCTGGTATTCAGTTTAGGATAAATGGCTTGAATGCCCATTTGTTTCATCAGCCGATAAACACGTTTGTGATTAGTGGCTTCACCACTATCACGCAAGCTATCGGTGATACGTCTCACACCAAGGTAAGGTCTACTCAGATGTATTTGGTCAATCAATCGCATCAATTTTAAATCGCCATCTGATGGTAGCGCTACGCGATGATATACACTTGAACGATTCACCTTGAGCAATCGACATTGCTTAACAATTGAAAGCTTATTCTTTTTTGAAACCATTTGCTTGCGCTCAGCCACATTTAGCGACCGAGCGCTTTGGATAAAAAATCATTTTCCATGGTGATTTCACCAATCTTAGCCTGCAAAGATTTTATTTCTGATTCTCTGTCTGGGGCTAACCCCTTAGTAGATGCAAAAACTTCTGCTGATTGTTCCAGCAATTGTTTTTTCCACTTAACAACTAGGTTGGCATTGATAGCAAAACGACTAGCAATCTCGCTTAATGTTTGATCACCTTTGATGGCTGCCAGTGCGACTTTAGCCTTAAAGTCAGGCGAATGATTTCGACGTTTTTGACTCATTTTCTGTTCCTCGTTTTTTAATAATTATAAAACAGAAAATAACTCCTTAGTGTTCAGATTTGTTGTCCGATGGATGGGGTACAGTTCATTCCAGTTTTAATGCTGCACCAACTCTAGTTCTATTCAATTTTTTGTGCCACTCCCAAGCCGTTGATATAATATCATCTAACCTGAAATATTTAGGTTCCCACCCGAGTATCGAATTGATCTTTTCACTGGAGCCGATTAATGCTTCTGGATCTCCAAGTCTTCGCCCAACATTCTCAACATTAAACTTTAGTCCCGTAACACGTTTAACACACTCAATCACTTCATTAACTGAAAACCCCACACCATTCCCTAAATTAAACACTTCACTCTTACCATTTTGGAATAAATATTTAAGCGCTAGGATGTGCGCATTTGATAAATCGACAACATGGATATAATCCCTAACAGCAGAGCCATCCTTAGTATCGTAATCTGTTCCAAATACCTTAATTGAGTCTCTTTTACCAAGTGCAGCATCCAAGATCAAAGGAATAAGATGTGTTTCTGGGTCATGAAATTCACCTATTTCACCATCGATATCACAGCCTGATGCATTAAAGTATCTTAATGATACAAACCTAAAATCATAAGCAGTTGAATAATCTTTCAAAATATTCTCTACCATAAGCTTACTCATACCATATGGGTTAATAGGATTTTGTGGATGATCCTCATCTATGGGTAAATATTCAGGATTACCATAAGTAGCACAAGATGATGAAAAAATAAATTTCCTAACATCATAATCTTTCATCACATTCAGTAAATTTAATGTTGCTACCACATTGTTCTGATAGTATTTTTTAGGATTTGTAACTGACTCACCAACATATGCAAATGCTGCAAAATGCATTACAGCATCAATCTTATACCGTTCAAACACTAATCTAATTTGGTCAATATTATTTAAATCACCTAAAACAAACTCTCCCCATTTCACAAAATCTTTGTGTCCATAAATTAAGCTATCAAAAACAATGGGGTTATAGCCCTGCATAAAGAGTTCTTTACATGTATGACTTCCAATGTAACCAGCACCACCAACAACTAAAATATTCTTCATATTCAAACCCAATCATTAGCTTTCATGTCACCAATATAATCTTTGATATTTTTTATTGGTTTCCAGCCAAGAGCTTGAGTTTTTTCACTCACTACCGGTGCTGTCATACGATTACCTTTTCGCTCAGGTAGCATTTCTATTTCACCACCGAACATGTCTGCAATATCTAAAATACTATAAGCCTCGGGACTACCGATACCAAACTCATCTCCAACTCCATTTTCGCCAACTAATACAAGCCCGTTAACAATGTCATCTATATGAGTGAAGTTTCTTTCTTGGTTTCCGGGACTTACAATTGTAATAGGCTCTCCATTTCTTAGCTTCTCTTTAAAAAGAGCTATAACGGTTGCGTACCTACCTGTTTGAATCTCTCTAGGTCCATATACATTATAAAAATATGTAATAGCATAGGGCACACCAAACCAAGAGCCATAATTCATAACAAGTTCAGTATTTGAAGATTTTGTCCATGCATATGGACTGGCACTTTTTCCACTACCACCATCACCAAATTTTGTACTGCTACCTGCATAAAGTATTTTACAGCCAGCTTTTCGAACGAATTCTAAAACTGCAAAGATCCCATCTTTGTTATACTTCCATACTTTTTCGATATCATCAAAACTTTGCTCTACCCTTGAGTATTCACCCAAGTGATAAACCATATCAGGACAAAAAGTAACTAACGAGGATATTTCAAAAGTATCTCCTTCTATGTACGTTACGTTAGGAACATGGTTACTTTTACTACCTGTGAAGTAATTATCTAAGCTATAAACCTCATAGTTCTTATTTTTTGCAAGCCTTTCACAAAGGTGACTTCCAATAAAACCAGCTCCGCCAGTGACCAGTATTTTCTTTTTCATTTAAACTCCAATTAGAATGCTTTAAGCCAAATTCAGTCTAGTTATCACCCACATAAGCCCACCTTTCTGGCATTATTTTAATCACTGTCATGTCACTAAGCGTAATCCCTCAGTTATTAATCTAAGTATTTGAGGTTATTTTAGTTACCCAGAATACCCCAATATTTTTTTAATCATCATGACCAAAAACATCTCTCGTATAAACTTTATCTCTGACATCCAAAATCTCATCTGAGATCCTATTAGCAACTATTACATCTGAAATAGACTTAAATTCATCCAAACTCACAACAACTCTTAATCCCTCAAAAGTTTTATCATTTTCCATAATAGGTTCATATATAACAACAGTCACATTATTAGCCTTAAGTTTTTCGATAATGCCTTGAACAGCAGAGCTTCTGAAATTATCACTTCCACTTTTCATGATAAGCCTATATATACCAACTATTTTTGGGCTATTCCTTAAAATTTGATTAGTAACAAACTCTTTTCTCGTTTCATTTGATTGGACAATGCCACTTATCAAATTGTGAGGGATATCTTTAAAGTTTGCCATTAATTGTTTTGTGTCTTTTGGAAAACAGTATCCACCATAACCAAAAGATGGGTTGTTATAATGAGTCCCAACCCTTGGGTCAAGTCCAACGCCATGTATAATATCTTTTGTATTGAGGTCATAACTTTCACAGTAAGAGTCTAACTCATTAAAATATGCCACCCTCATGGCAAGATAACTATTTGAAAAAAGCTTAATCGCTTCAGCCTCAGTACTATCTGTAAATAATACTGAGATCCCTTCTTTTATAGCCCCCCGCTCAAGTAACCCTGCAAAAACCATTGCACGGTCTGACTTTTCACCGACAACTATACGACTTGGGTGAAGATTGTCATAAAGAGCTCGACCCTCCCTTAAAAATTCAGGAGAGAAAATTATATTATCCGTTTTAAATTTTTCCCTTACGCTTTTTGTATAGCCAACCGGGACTGTTGATTTAATAACCATTGTTGCATTTGGATTAATAGATAAAACATCTCTAATAACATGTTCGATTGAACTTGTATTAAAGTAGTTTGTATTTTCATCGTAGTCTGTGGGGGTTGAAATTATGATAAAATCTGCATTATCATAAGCATCTTTTTTATCTAATGTAGCACGAAAATTTAATGCATCTCTTTGAAGAAATGTAGATATTTCATTATCATCAATTGGTGACACTTTGTTATTAAGCATATCAACCTTGTCGGAGATAATATCAAGTGCAACAATTTCGTTATGTTGCGCTAGTAACATAGCATTGGATAATCCCACATAACCTGTTCCAGCAACTGCAATTTTATAACTCATTAATTAATATTCCTATTCATATATATAATTTATCACTTCATCTCGAAGAGAGTCATCCTCAAGATAAATCTCTTCTGGGTTTAAAAGTCCAGTTTTTTTCATATTAGATATCTGAAAATATAAAAGCCAAAATACTTTATCATTACCTTGGAAATTTAAAGATTCGAGAAGACGGATAGTAGATACAATCAACTCGTTCGATGAATAACTCGGTATTAACTTTTCACTAAACTTATCTATATTTGCAGCTATTATCCAGCATACTTCAAACAACATCCATTTTCTATTTGATGAAATTGTATTGGCACCATGTACCCTATAATTTAATAGCGAGTGCTCTAAATTATAACAGTTGAACTTTGAGCAAACTCTAAGTAAAAAATCCCAATCATGAGTAAATCTAAGGTTCCTCATACCACCAACCTGCTCATAAACCGTTCTTTTGAAGATCATATTACTAGTAGTGGATACAAAATTTGCCATTAATGCATTTAGCGAATAATCGTTAGAGTCTAAAAAGGTTAAATTTGTATTTTTTATTTCCCACGGATGCATATTTCTCCATGCTTCTTTTACACCTTTCAACTGACTTTTCTCATCTACAATATTGATCCAAGTTGATATAAAATCTATGTTGGCATCTTGTTCAAAAGTATTTATACACATTTCAAATCTCAGCGGGTGAAATTCGTCATCGGAATTTAATATAGTGAGATATTCACCTGTCGCTAGGGTTAGCCCCTTATTTATAGCGTTGTGAGCGCCTGAATTCTCTTGTTTTATGTGGGTAATTCTTTTGTCCACATATGAAGCGATAATTTCATTTGAATTATCTTTTGAACCATCATCTATGATAATGAGTTCCCAATCTGGACAGCTTTGATTTACTACGCTATCAATACATCTCTGGATATATTTCTCATGATTGTAGCTGGGAATGATTACGCTAATCATTTTCTGCCTTCTATTGCACGTTTAAAAGAAATATCATAGACGCTTGATACAGTATTTTCAGAAAACCTACTCCGAACTAAAGCAGAAGCCTTTGAAGCATTTTCTTTATAACTATCTAGTTCACGATAAAACAAGTCAAAACTATTTGCTAAAGTTTTAGCGTCACTGTTAACCTCTACTATTAACCCGCTTCTATACTCTTCTATAACTATATCAATATCACCTACACATGTAGCAAGTATTGGTAACTCCATACACATAGCCTCAAGCATGGCAATAGGCAATCCTTCAAATTTAGATGTTATAATGAGCCCTTTCATCAATGAATAAATCTCAGCTACATTATCTATATGCTTAATTCTAGAAACTATGTTTTCTAGATTTTTATTAGCGATATAGTCATCAACTTTATCAGATAAATGCCCAGTACCCACCATATAAAAATGAACATCTGTATGATTTTTGGCAATTTCACTAACCATTTCAAGAAATAAAAACGGCCTTTTTTGCTCACTCATCCTACCCACAAATATAAAGTTATCTTTTGACAAATCTATATTAAATTTATCTACTATTTTTAGTGATTTAGGGTAAAGATCCTTGTTAAATTGTTCAGCTTTTACAACATGATGTATCAGATCAACTTTACTAGTAGGCAGATTTGCTTGTGCTGTAAAAACCTCTCTAATTTTTGAATTGATGGCAATAAACCTGTCAAAGCTAAGTAGTGCCTCATTTTTTTCTTTGTACAGACGAACCCAGCCTTCATTAGCATCATATACCTGCTGATCTACAATCGCAGAATTATTAAAGGTATTTCTAATGTTGGCTAAATTACTTTCGAACCATGGCGACCCATTGCAGATCCAAACTAAATCTGGACTGTACAGATTTTCTAATATTTTCAAATAATTTAAAATACCGTCATGAGAAGAGAGTTCAGTTAAATCATAAACCCCTATACATGAATCAATGAATTGATGATGTAAACTACCCAATGATTCACTTAGCCTTTCAAAATTTACAACGACAAAATCATATTCAGTTTTTAATTGATTAATTATTTCAATCGTATTCCTCTCTGCACCACCAACTGCTAAAAAGATAGGGAAAACAAATATTATTTTTCTACCCGACTTTTTATGCAATGTAGTATTAAAGTGTGAAACTTGGCTCTCTATTTTTATTTTTTTACTTTCATTCCAATATCCATAATTGTTAATTTTCAATTTATTAACAATCTTATATACTTCCTTTTTCTCATTATATTTTTCAGATATAAGTCGAATAACCTTGCCTGAAAATTTATTGGAAGAAATATCAGTTAGAGCTATGCCATTATTCTTATAAATCACATTATTAGATAAATCCCCAAACAAGCCAATGCTTGGTAGATCATTCAGTCCAAATGATAATAAAACAAAATCAGTATTAGGATTATTTTGTAAAAATAAAATAATCTGTCTTACATTAGATGGGTGTAAATTAAAATCCCCTTCTGGCTTATAAATATAGTCGGCACTATCATAATCTTTTGAGTCAGACTTTAATCTAATTAAAATATCTTTTTCGAAGCTCTTATAACAATCTTTTACTTTTTGTATGTGCTGTAATTCATTTACTTCAATAATTAGTTTTGCTTTGGTCTGTGAGGATACGGAATTTAATATATCATCAATAATATCTAACGATAGATGTGCCTTTATTTCCTGAATGTTTTTCAGAATGAGCGGTAAAAAGTGCTTTGTAAATACTTTTTCAACTACATTTTTTTCTAAAGTATACGAATTTTCAACCACGCCTTTTTCATAATAAAACCTAAATAAAACTTTATACATATTAGAGATTGATTTTTCTAAATTGAATTTACTAATACATCTATCATCTTCTACCAATTGACACAGCTCAATGACTTTATCAAGTGTTGGTTCAAATTCAAAATTTTGGACATCCTTAATTGTTAAATTCCATTGCGATAATATTTGCTCTACCTGCACTACCCATTCAACTTCGGAATGAAGCCTTTTAAACACTAAAGCCATCTCGCCTGCTGTTTGCTGTCGCTTACAGAAATCACTTACACTTTTATATGGGTGGTAATGTTGTACTACTGCATCTGGGTAGTAAAATACTTCCATACCTTTCTTGGACAACCTATATCCAAGCTCAATATCTTCAAAGTTAACTTTATAAAATGACTCATCAAAAATTATTTTTTCTGATAACAAAAACTCTCTATCAATACTAATGTTGCAAGTGTAAAAATGTCTGAAATCAGTATAATTATTATGCGAAAAATGTCCGAAACTGAATTGTTCATTCCCCAGCTCTGTTATATGCTTCATCAGAGTATTTGTCTCTAAATCTTTATGCCAAATAACTTCACCTAACACCGCTTTACATACCGGTAACTCCTGCAGTTTTTCATAATGTTGGTTTATAATTTCAGGGCTTGGAAATATATCATCGCCAATAATGAATAGTTTTTCACCTTGAGCCACCCTAATAGCACTATTTCTCGCCTTTGCCGCACCACCGTGATCATTTCTTATAATTGTAATGGGTAAGTTTTTTTCATTTTCTAAAATGCCGATGGAGCCATCTTCTGAGCCATCATCAGAAAATACTATTTCATACCTATACTTGGTTACTTTATCGACTTCTCTCCAACATTCAAGAATCTTAGGCAGAAGTGCTGAACGATTATAGGTTGGGATAATTACACTGACTTTGATTTCGTAATCTTTCCCACTTTTTTTAAATGTACACTCAGTTGCTTCATTGTTCTTTTTAACAGAGACAAAATCAACTTTCTGCTTTGCCTTCCTTAATGCACTTTTCACCCCATTGTTCTTTACTTCATTTAAAAATTTACCAATTAAAAATGGAGCAGTAGAAACGAGCCTATAGCTTAACTTAGCTCTCTTTAAATTTCTTTTAACTGCGCGCATGGGTCTCATAAATTTCCAACTTGTAGATTTTAAAACCTCACTAATCTGTTTGTCACGCTCAGCGACGGCTTGATGTAGATGCGCTATATCATTTACTTGCTCTTCTAGTTTTTGAATAAGAGCATCTCTCTTCTCATCACGCTCAGCAACGGCTTGATGCAGACCAGTAATGTCATTTTCTTTCTCTTCTAGTTTTTGAATAAGAGCATCTCCCTTCTCATCACGCTCAGCAACGGCTTGATGCAGACCAGTAATGTCATTTTCTTTCTCTTCTAGTTTTTGAATAAGAGCATCTCCCTTCTCATCACGCTCAGCAACGGCTTGATGCAGACCAGTAATGTCATTTTCTTTCTCTTCTAGTTTTTGAATAAGAGCATCTCCCTTCTCATCACGCTCAGCAACGGCTTGATGCAGGTGGCTAATATCAATGGCTTGCAGTTCAATTTTTTCATCTTTTACAGTATGATTTTTTGTCAAATACTCATAATTTACGGCAATGTTTTTCAAAATGACTGGCTCATCAAAATCAATTAATAGCTGTGGGTCATTATCTAAAAATTTTAATTCATTATTACCTATAGTCACGCCATTGTGATTTAGCTTATTAGTTTCATCTGTGCCATTTATAATTATATTCTCAACTTTAAGAGACAAAGCCATTTCAAGCGGATCAATTCTAATGACCTTTACATTATGAACATCTGTACCTAGCGTAAAGTTTATGATGTTATCTGACTGACTATTAAAAATTGTTGTTACTTTTTCTAATTCATTAAACCCCTTGCCCGTGTCAATATATAAAGATGCCGTATCCTCTTGCAGGAAGTCTGTTTTTAAAACAGTAGCTTTATTCTTTGCTTCAAAAATAAATTGGTATGCTTCGCCAAATTCCCGACCACTCAGAAGTAATGCAGTAGAACTATCAAGATCGGAGTAATTGTTTTTAAATTCAGTATTTGAAGGTTCTGCATACGATGCAGTCTCAAATGCTATTTGAAGCCCGCTGCTTGTAATAAGCTCTTCTAGCGTGTTTTTTGTAAAAAACCTAATATGGGTATTATCAAGTAGTCCAGTTTTTCTATATGTAAATTTATCATTAATCAAATCCATAATAATTGCATTATGGGCAATATTGGGAAGCGACATTAAAATACTTCCCTCATCTTTTAACAGTGTCTTTGCTTTTGTTAATACCATTTCGGGATTATATAAATGCTCAAGAACATCTGCAAAAATAATGTAATCAAATTCAATATCTTGATATTTTTTGAGCCATTTAAAACTCTCAATGTCTCCAACTAAAATATCTTCACAGAACTCAGCTGCATCTTTTGCTGCATCTTTATCTAGTTCTACTGCATAAACAGTGCAGCCTAACGTTTCTTTAAGGTGTTTTGTCATTCGCCCATTCGCTGGACCAAATTCTAAGACCGTGCTATTTTTAGCAATTCTATTGATAATTAAAGACAGGCTATTCCTGGTATTCATATCTAGCTCAATATCGTAATTACTCATAAGAATACTCAATTTCATCAGGGTATAAAGAAAGTAAAGCCCCATCAATATGGTCTTTAGATATAATATTTACGATTGTCAATTCATGTATCCAGTGTTGTTGAATATGATTTTTCTGCGTACCTTCTGATAAGGCTACCGCAACCACATACTCTCTTGGAAAAAGCTTAGGGACTTTAAATTTAATTGTTGCTGTTGTTGTAATTCCTTCTTTTATAGCTGATATCGGCGCATCATACATATAGGAGTTAAAAGTAAGAATGTCATTATTTAATGTATCTTTAAATAGCACACCAATTCCTACATCATGTAATTCTATAGAGGTTGAAAACTCACATATAAAGCTAACATAATCACCTTGTTTTAATAAACTAGTAGGATTGCCGTTTTTATCTACAAAAATAGCACCCTCTATCATTGCTTTCTTTTCACCAAAAGAGTCTAAATCATTCGTACCTATCAGTTTTAGTTCTTTTGTTTTTTGTTTGGTTTTCTGTTTGTTTTCTTGGGGTGTTTCTCTTGCCGTTTCCAAACCATAAGTCATAAAAGAGACGTAGTTTTCTATAATTTTTGCAGGCTCTCCCATCTGGTTTATTTTTCCATCTTGCAGCCATACCACTTCTTTACAAAATTTATTAACAGACTGCATATCATGTGTAACAAATAAAATGGTTATCCCTTTTTCTGCTAATTCTTCCATTTTTCGAATGCATTTGGATTGAAACCTTGCGTCCCCAACACTCAAAGCCTCATCAACAATCAATATATCAGGTTCAACATTAATTGCCACAGAAAAAGCCAAGCGTGCAAACATACCCGAGCTATATACCTTCACTGGCTGGCTAATAAACTCACCAATATCTGCAAATTCTAAAATAGCACCTATTTTAGGTTCCATTTCTTGTTGGCTAAACCCCATCAAAGTACCATTTAGGTAAATATTTTCTAAGCCAGTCATTTCTGGGTTAAAGCCTGCGCCCAGCTCGAGTAATGAAGCTATTTTACCGTTTACTTGAATACTACCTGATGTTGGCGTTAAGACACCTGTTATCATCTTTAGCAGTGTTGATTTACCTGCGCCATTTTTACCAATAATGCCTACTGTTTCGCCTTTTTTAATTTCAAAACTAATATCATTTACGGCATAAAAATCATGGTGGTATGATTTTCTAAAGGGGTGCAATGCTTCTTTGAAGCGATCTTGAGGCTTGTCGTATAGATGATAAACTTTTGTTACGTTTTTTACCTTTATCGCTATATCATTTTGCATTGATTATTTCCTTACTAAAGCACTCAAAATCAGGCAAGTTATTTTCAATAATACTTTTTACTATCTCTAAGGAAATATTTTGATAGTCATGAACGGCAATATTTCTAAAACCAACCATCTTTTTCATCTGTTCTGATGTATTAGATGAAATAATTTTATGTTGCTCTAATAGTGTAAAAACATCTCTTGATGTTTTGGGAATGCCAAGGTGCTTTATTCTTATGATATGCGTTGATACATCTATGCTTGCTTGTGCTGCGCGTTCTAAATTTAAAATAATAGAGTCTTGTTTCGTATAGTTATTTTCAAGCTCATCTTCATAGCTTGCATACTCTTCTTTAATCCGTGCAAGACAGCGTTTAATTGTTTCTGTTTTATTGATAATAATGTCGTCGTTCATTGGAATGCCTGCATCACTTCGGCTCTGTCTTCATTAAGCTGGATATAGTTAATATAGACACTGTCTAAAAATTTCTCTATTTTATTGGATGGTTTTATAAAAAGGTTTTTTCCTTTTGATGTAACCTCAAAACGGAGTACATCATCACTGCTGTGTAAATTAACTAAGTCAATATCACTATTTAAGAGGGAGGCTAATTTTTCTTGTACTTCCCATCGCTGAAGGTTACTGACGGTTGATGATGATAAAAAAGCAATGTCAATATCACTTTTGTATTGAATATAATCGTCATTGCTCGCGCTACCAAATAAAATGATAAGTTCAATATCTTTTATCTCATTATTTAATTGCTTAATAATTATTTTTTGTATGCTTTTGCTTATCATTACAGCACGTCCGCAAAATGTGGCCTTAGCTTTCTAAAAGTAAGGCCACCTAATATAAAGATCCCAGCGGTTACTAGCCAAAAATACAGAGTCATATTGATATCATTCCAAAACCATTGGTGATAAATCATGCTATTTCTATACCCTTCTATGATATAAACAATAGGGTTTAATTTTATTAGCCAGATATACCGTTCTGGTACCATTTTCATTGCCCAGAAGATGGGGGTTAGCCAAAAGCCAAATTGAATAATCATACCTACAAATTGCCCCATATCTTTAAAAAAGACAACTACGGATGAGGTTAGCCACGATAGTCCAAGTAATAATACTGTTGTTGCAAGTAGGTAATAGGGTATTTGTAGCCAGTATATTTCTGGTGTATAGCCATAGTATATAAACATGGCGAACATAAAAAAGATGAAGAAAACATGTATGACTAATGCACTCATTAAGGAGACTATGGGTAATAGGCTGACTCTAAAGACTACTTTTTTTACTAAGAAGCTGTTAGATACAATGCTATTTGTGCCGTTAGATAATGCTTCAGCAAAAAAGAACCAAGGGAACATGCCTGCAATAAGCCAAAGGATAAAAGGGAAGTCATCTACTGGCTGTGCTTTAAAGCCTACTTGGAAAACGAACCAGAATATTAGAATCGTAACTGTAGGCTGAATAAATGCCCATGCGATACCTAATATATTACCTAAGTAGCGCTGCTTAAAGTCATTTTTAGTTAGTGACCATAGCAATACTCTATTCTGAAATATTGCCTTTAAAAAGTTAAACAATCCACACTCCTAATCTATTTATTTTTATCTTGGGTTCTTTATATTCTATATTTTACTTAATTTTCATACCACGTGAAAAATACAATACTTTCTTTATTTAACAAACATATCGGCTATCTTTAGCACTGTAACAATGAGCGCTATCATGCCAATAGACCAACGCATATTGGTGTTTATTGCTTGGCTTATTTGTAGTTCGATGTTTTTTTCGGATATTTTAAATGCGCTTTTTAACTCTGCAAACTCACCGTTTAGTCCTGTAAATTCACCTCTTAAACCTGTAAACTCACCTCTTAATTCAGAAAAGTCACCTTTTAAACTGGCAACATCCGCAGTCACTTCATTTAATTTTTCATCAAGATGATTAATATGATTGTATTGCGATTTCAGTAAAAGAGTATTGATATCCTCTTGATCTAACCCTTCACCACGACTAAATTTTTCTTCTATCTCTTTAATGCGCGGGCTGATCATTTCTATCAGCATGTCATCTACTTTTGTTTTATTCATACTGGCCTCTTCTGATATTTCAGCTTTATTTTTATCGTTCATTCCGATACCTTTTAAGACTCATTTTTTACAGTATAAATAGTGCCGCCATTATTAGCCATAATTATATTTCAGGCATAAAAAAAGCAGTCCAGAGTTAACTGAGACTGCTTTTAGAATTAGTGGTGGGTCCTGCGAGATTCGAACTCGCGACAATCGCATTAAAAGTGCGGTGCTCTACCAGCTGAGCTAAGGACCCTGAAACTATTTGAGTATTATACAT
>Ga0209707_1000970_pt1 | contig 16587 bp, 12 predicted proteins | sample EN4Hudsemesocosm_FD_184630 | JGI IMG/M metagenome (GOLD analysis project Ga0209707, IMG submission 184630) | Methane-oxidizing microbial communities from mesocosms in the Hudson Canyon - EN4B Hudson Canyon (SPAdes) (version 2) | ecosystem: Environmental > Aquatic > Marine > Cold seeps | place... | reverse complement strand
CCTCTTTGGGCGGCAACCAATGTTATAGCTTTGTTTAATGCTGAAACAGATCCAGACCTTATCATTCGTATATTGACGGGCATGCTTGCTCCCGAAGCAGTTCCTCAACATCGCATCGAAGCGGTTGAAGATAAAGACTGGGTTAGAGAGTGGATGGATAATTTTCACCCCATGTCTTTTGGTGACAAACTATGGATTTGCCCAAGCTGGCATACACCACCACAGAAAGATGCCGTCAATATCATGCTTGATCCTGGCTTAGCTTTTGGTACTGGTACGCACCCAACAACAGCCCTATGTTTAAACTGGCTTGACCAAGCAGACGTAAAAGGCAAAGTCGTTATTGACTATGGGTGTGGTAGTGGCATTCTAGCAATTGCAGCAGCTTTATTAGGCGCCAAGAAAGTCATTGGTGTCGATACTGATCCTCAAGCTTTAGAAGCGACACAAGCGAATGCCGAGCGTAATGGCGTCACCATTGAGACTTATCTACCTGATGATTGCCCAGATGAGACTTGTGACTTATTGCTAGCCAATATTCTTGCCGGCCCATTACAGTCACTTTCTGAACGTTTAGCTAATCTAACTAAGCCAAATTCTCCGATTGTACTCTCAGGAATTTTAGACTCTCAGGCTGAAGATGTAAGCCAAAGTTATCAAACTTGGTTTGATATGGAGGCCCCAGTATTCAAGGATGAATGGACACGACTTGTTGGTCAAAAGCATTCATGAGTATTAGTTATCCACCTTCGATTGTCATCCTCGCGCAGGCGGGGATCCATGGGCAGCTGCACTATCCACAATCGTTAGATTCCCGCCTACATGAGAATGACGGAATATGAAAATCGGTCACTACACGCTACCCAACAACCTGTTCTTAGCGCCAATGGCTGGTGTGACAGATCGCCCATTTAGACAATTATGTCGTCGCTTGGGTGCAGGCATGGTTGTCTCTGAAATGATCACTGCTAATAAATCATTATGGGCAAGTAAGAAATCATTATTGCGCGCTAACCATGATGGTGAACCTGAACCTCGCTCAATACAAATAGCGGGTACCGATCCCGCTATGATGGCTGAAGCTGCTCAACACAATGTCAATCAAGGTGCTCATATTATTGATATTAATATGGGTTGTCCTGCTAAAAAAGTATGTAATGTAATGGCAGGATCAGCCTTATTACAGAACGAGAAGCTCGTTTCTGAGATTTTAGAATCAGTAGTAAATGCCATTGATGCTCCTGTCACATTAAAAATTCGCACAGGTTGGGATATAGATAACCGTAATGGTGTTGCCATTGCTCGTATTGCTGAACAATCAGGTATCCAAGCCTTAGCTGTTCATGGTCGTACTCGCGCCGATGCTTATCGCGGTGAAGCCGAATACGATACGATTGCTGAGATTAAATCTGCCATTTCTATTCCTGTGATTGCCAATGGTGATATCTCCAGCCCAGAAAAAGCAAAACAGGTACTCGACTACACTCAAGCTGATGCCGTGATGATTGGCCGTGCCGCACAAGGTAATCCATGGATCTTTAAACAGATTCATCACTACCTAACTCATGGTGAACATTTAGCAACACCAGAAGTCGCTGAAGTACGCCAAACACTCATTGATCACTTACATACATTGTATGAGTTTTATGGTGACTACACGGGTGTGCGCATGGCTCGTAAACACATTGCTTGGTACAGTAAGGGACTACGAAATGGCAATCCATTCCGCCAGCATATGAACACGCTTGAATTACCACAGCAACAATTAGATTTCACTCAACAGTTCTTTGCTCAGTTAGAACAGGATATGATTGCAGCATGACTGATAAATTAGATAATTCAAATGCCGCTTGTTTCAATCTTGGTGTTGCTAAAGAAACCGCTCACGCTCCATTAAGTGAATGTGTTGAAGTTGCTTTAAAAGATTATTTCGAACAATTAGGTGGTGTAACCACTGCCAACCTTTATGACATGTTGTTAGCAGAAGTTGAAGCACCGTTGTTTAAAGCAACACTTGAACATACTAACGGCAACCAAAGCCGTGCTGCTGAGATCTTAGGACTCAACCGCGGCACGCTAAGAAAAAAATTAAAAACATATGGCCTATGATTCGTCTTTTTCGCCAAGGCGGCGTTAAAAATACTTCTCATATTGCTAAATTAAATTAAGAGATTACATAATGAATAAAATCCAACGTGCACTATTAAGTGTGTCAGATAAAACAGGTGTTCTAGAGCTTGCTCAAGAACTGACTCGTCTTGGTGTTGAACTTTTATCGACAGGTGGCACTGCCAAACTACTTGCCGATGCAGGCTTGCCTGTAAAAGAAGTATCTGAACATACTGGCTTCCCAGAAATGATGGATGGTCGTATTAAAACACTACATCCAAAAATTCACGGTGGTTTATTAGGCCGTCGCGGTACTGATGAAGCGATTATGGCAGAACATGATATTGCCCCTATCGACTTAGTTGTGGTGAATTTATACCCTTTTGAAGCTACGATTGCTCGTGATGATTGTACCTTGCCAATGGCAATCGAAAATATCGATATTGGTGGCCCAACAATGTTGCGTGCTGCTGCAAAAAATCATGCTTCAGTAACGGTATTAATTGATCCTGCTGACTATGGCCGTGTATTAGAACAACTTGAACAAACAGGTGGCGTTGATGATGCGACACGCTTTGATCTCGCGGTAAAAACATTTGAACATACAGCTCATTATGATGGTGCAATAGCTAATCACTTAGGCAAAATTACTGATGCCTATACAAAAGATGCTGGTGAAGACACCTTCCCTCGTACATTCAATTCGCAGTTCAACAAAGCACAAGACATGCGTTACGGTGAAAACCCACATCAAAAAGCAGCATTTTATACTGAAGCAGAACCGGAAGTAGGTACGATTAGCTCTGCAGTTCAAATTCAAGGTAAAGAACTGTCATATAACAATATTGCCGATACTGATGCAGCACTTGAATGTGTTAAAGCCTTCCCTGAATCTCCAGCTTGTGTGATTGTGAAACATGCTAACCCTTGTGGTGTAGCAACCGCTGATGACTTATTAACGGCTTATGATTTGGCCTACCACACGGATACTACATCAGCATTTGGTGGCATCATTGCCTTTAACCGTGAACTCGATGCTAAAACAGCACAAGCCATTGTTGATCGCCAATTTGTTGAAGTCATTATTGCTCCTTCAATTAGTGATGAAGCTAAACAAGTTGTCAGTGCTAAGAAGAATGTACGTCTACTTTGCTGTGGTGAATTCCCAGCACAACAAGCTGAAGGTTTAGATTACAAACGTGTAACAGGTGGCCTATTAGTACAAGATCGTGACACAGCTTTAGTCACTCAAGACGAATTGAAAGTTGTTACCAAAAAAGCACCAACAGATGATCAAATGCAAGACATGTTATTTGCATGGCGTGTAGCAAAATTTGTTAAATCAAATGCCATTGTCTATGTTAAAAACCAACAAACAGTCGGTATTGGTGCCGGCCAAATGAGTCGTGTCATCAGTAGCCGAATTGCAGGAATCAAAGCAGATGATGCCGGTTTAGCAGTACCAGGCGCAGTGATGGCATCAGATGCCTTCTTCCCATTCCGTGACGGTTTAGACCTTGCTGCAGAAGCAGGTATTAGCGCAGTCATTCAACCGGGTGGTTCAATGCGTGATGATGAAGTTATTGCTGCAGCGGATGAACATGGCATTGCCATGGTATTCACTGGCATGCGCCACTTCCGTCACTAAGCATCAGTTTGAATTGCAGTGGAACCTAAACGCGTTCTAACTAATTTTCAATCAATCAATCGCTCACGGATAGAGCGGTTGCGAGAACTAGCACCTAAAAGCCAGCAAGCTTTCTTTGACTTGCTGGCTTTGCTATTTCATATTAATTCAGAAGATCTACCTGTCTATATCAGTGATGATACACCAGCTGGCATCGTCGATTACCAGCCCAGCAAAGCAGCACTTGATGCTGGGCAATCTATTAATCCCCACTTTAACTTTAAGCACAGACCGCTACGACGCTACCCGCTTCTTGGCGCATACTTAATCAATGACAACGGCAATCTTCACTATCAAGAGAATGCTGAATATGAGCTTTGGTTAGTACATATTGATGATGCAAAAAAAGTCGAGTTACTACAAGCAAAGTTAACGGCCATTGAGCTGTGGGCTAAAAGTCTAGGAATTACCTTACATACCCGTTTATTGTCGGAACAGTCTCTGACAGAAGATGCCTTATCTGCTGATGATTTAAATCGCTTCTACCTTAATGGATTAGTCTTAGCGGGCAGCATTCCACTTTGGTGGGTGATTAGTCCCGAACAAGAAGCTTCTGATTATGCTCAAGCCGCCCAAACACTAACACAACAAAGATTGCTCGGTCATGCAAGCATTGTTGATTTTGGTCCACCTGCTGAAGTGGATGCTCACGTCTTATACAATCACGCTGCAGCTTTACTTTTAAATGCCATCGATCAAGGTCTCGAACCTGTTGTTACACTGTTATATAGCCAGCTTCAACTGAATTCTTATCCCAACGTTTCATGGCTATGCCACCAGCTTAAAGAGGCGCTTTATCAGGGGGAAAAAGATCTATTCGCACTTGATCCTCATGTGTTGAAATTACAAGCCATGATGAACCATTCATCACTGAGTGCCGATCAAAAACTACTTGCTCAACAATCCGTATATGTCTTATTCAATGAACGTCTTTCTCAACGTGTTTCGCATGCACAAGATCCAATGCGACGACGTTTTATCAAACACCTTTATTCAACTTGGACATGGCCTCAGCATCTGACTCAAGTCTTAGATAAGCGCTCTAAAGCAAATTATAGGCAGTGTTTGACTGAGTTCCAGCAAGTAATGGAACTTCACCATCATATTAAACAAGATCTAGATAAATTTGCTAAAAAACACGCTCTTGATAAGGGATTCAACGCTCAATTAATTGAGAACAAACAAGCCTTATTTGAGGATGTTGCTCCAGATATTATTCCTTACCTACCTGCTTCCTTATTACCGAGCGATGCTAAAGAACACGTCTATTTACATCGTTTCAAAGCTAATGGTAATTGGTTTATTAGTGATACTCCTCTGCAGTCTGCAGGCGATCAGCCTCTATTTAAAGCACAATCATTACTCCATGTTATGACATGGGCAGTACGTAATCATGTTCTCAATAACATTAGCCAGCTTAATATAGCCGATCAAACTCAACAAATAAGCCTTAACGTAGCGATTAAACTACTACAAGCCTTATTGCGCTCTCCTTTATCGACAAACACGTCAACCATTTCTGGATCAGCATTAGAAAAACCACCCGAACTTAATCAGCTTATGTTGTTTATAAACCTTGATCACGAGGCGCCTCAAGATAAATTAACTCAACAAGGCTTGGTGCGTACTAGTTTGCAAAATGACCCACTAAACCATGCACTTACTAGGCAGAATCTCATTTTTGCTGTTGAAGGTCTTATCTATTCTAGCTGGGGTCAATGGCATTATTTTTCTCATACGGGTAATACTGCAGTATTAGGAATGATCAATACCCTCTTACTGTGGCAACCTGTGAACTGTTCTAACAAACTGAGCCTATGTTGGTGCCCTTCAGAAGCACATGGCCAAGCAATTGAACGTCGAATTGAAAGCCTATATAGCGATGTAATCACTCACTATCATCTAAATAGCGAATGTGGCGACTATCTTGTATCAATCTCTGAAAAAAATTATTTGATCCACTGGCAAACAGGCTCATGTGACTATACGGCCATGCCTAAAGGGCAAGCTATTCAAACAACGCTGGGGACTGAAAGAGCACAATTTTCAAGAACAAAAGTCGATACTTACCTTGATCCCAACGGGCTGTTTGGACAATTATTACGTTTACAATCTCCCCATCAATTAACTCTATTTCTCTCTTCGCAAAAAGAAATCGTCACACTGTATCTATTAGATGAGAAAGGTACTCTTTTTCATCAACAATTTACAGGTCTAAAAGAATCAACACTGACGGGGCATTTTTATCGCTTTTTAACGACTATCAAGCAAAAGAATAAGATCAAACATCTGCGCTTTTACCGCCTCTCACAGCTAAGAAACATGGAGTGGAATCTGAATGCCATGGCTCTCTCCACACTTACTCAACAGGAATACTTGCCCGTAACCATTGATATGTCATCAACCAAAAATGATGCTCAATGTACTATTCACTGTGGTACAAAGAAATTTAGTGGCAAGGCTGATGAAGCCACACTGTTTCAGCAAGTCAATGAACTGGTGTTAAGCTTACGCCGTTCTAATGATCGCTATCCTTTGTATATTACGGATATTGCCTTTCCTCAGGATATAAATGTTTCAAGTTATCATTACATTACTCAAAAACAACGACTAGAGCACTTATTAAATCGTTAATAAAAGCGATAATGCTTTTGCTTTGGTGAGCACTCTTTTATCATAACCCTATTACAGAATATTAAAGAGAAACAAGATGATTAAAGTAGGTATTGTTGGTGGCACAGGTTATACGGGTGTAGAGCTATTACGACTATTAGCAAAACATCCTGAAGTAAGCTTGCACGTCATCACATCTCGGAGTGAAGCAGGCATGGCTGTTAGCGAGCTATTCCCCAATCTTCGCGGGCATGTTGATCTTGCTTTTAGTATACCTGATGTTGATTTGCTCGCAGCCTGTGACGTGGTGTTTTTTGCAACCCCACACACTGTCGCTATGGCACTTGTTCCTGAACTGATTGCCCGAGGAACACGCATTATTGACCTTTCAGCAGACTTTCGTCTTAAAGATGCTCAACTATGGGAACAGTGGTATAACATGCCGCATACAGCTCCTGAGCTGCTTGAGCAAGCAGTCTATGGCTTAGCAGAAGTGAATCGTGAACACATTAAAACGGCGCAATTAGTTGCAGCACCAGGCTGTTATCCCACTGCCACACAACTCGGCTTTTTACCTTTATTAGAAAATGACTTAATTGATCCTTTACACCTTATTGCTGATGCAAAATCTGGTGTCAGTGGTGCGGGACGCAAAGCATCTGTTGGCGCATTATTGGCCGAATCCTCTGAAAGCATGAAAGCCTATGCCGTTGCAGGGCATCGCCACTTACCTGAAATTGAACAAGGTTTAAACCTCGCCAGTGAGAAAACGGTAGGTCTAACATTTGTGCCACACCTCACGCCTATGATTCGAGGCATTCACGCCACGCTCTATGGTCGCTTAACTAAAGAGGTCGATCTTCAAGCTTTATTCGAGCAACGTTATGCAGATGAACCCTTTGTCGATGTAATGCCAGCGGGCTCACATCCAGAAACACGTAGTGTCCGCGGTGCAAATGTGTGTCGCATTGCTGTTCACCAGCCACAAAATAGCGACACCGTTGTTGTCCTGTCTGTTATTGATAATTTAGTAAAAGGTGCCTCAGGCCAAGCAATTCAGAGTATGAATATCATGTTTGGTTTTGATGAGACCTTAGCCCTAGACATCATTGCAACACTGCCATAAAACCTGATGTCATTAGCAAAACACGTCATTCATCAACCCAAGCCTCACCGCAAGGTTGTCCTGGTCATTATTGTTGTTGCCATCACCTATGCTGTGCAATGGTTTTTTAACCAAGAACATCTTGTCCAGCAGCAAGAAGAGATTGAACAATTAACAGCTGAAATTTCACAGCTGCAAAAACATAATCAACAATTTACGGTTACGTCTGAGCAACATTATTCTCAACTATCTCTTGAGCAAGCAACAACAGGGCAACTCAGAAAAGAGCTGACCCAGTTGCAAGAGCAAGTACTTACTCTAAATAAAGAATTGAGTTTTTATCAATCTATAACTCAAGGAACATCTTCAAGTAAATTACAGATTCGAGAACTTCACCTTCGTGCTGATGCTCATCAAACTGACCTTATTCGATATCGACTCGTTATCTCACAAGGTAGAAAAATAAATAAGCCGATTACAGGTACTATCAGCTTAATGCTTAATAATGATAATAATGGCACAATGGAGCAGCACGCTTTAGAGTCGCAGCAATTAAACCTCCGCCATGTACAGGTAATTGAAGGTCAAATTGACCTTGCGGAAATCACTAAGCCAACAACATTAACAGTCGATCTCATTCAAAATAAAAAAATAACACTGTCACAGACTTTTGATTGGAAATTAACGCCTAATAATTAAGCACTGAGGGTTCACATGTTCAAAAAAGACAAACGTAAAAACAAATCAACTCGTCTTGATACGCTTATCGGACAACATACACATATCAAAGGTGATATTAGTTTTAGTGGTGGACTACGAATTGACGGTAGTGTTGCTGGAAATATTCATGCTACAGGTGATGCTGAATCAGTTCTAACTTTAAGTGAACAAGGTAGTTTAGAAGGTGACATCAAAGTACCGAATGTAATCATCAATGGCACTATTGTTGGCAATGTATACGCTTCTCAACATGTTGAGCTGGCTCCAAAAGCGAAGATTAAAGGTAATGTGTATTACAACTTACTTGAAATGGCTATGGGTTCACAGGTGAACGGTCAGCTAATTCATGTGAATGAAGATGATGATACCATTCTTGACCTTGGCCATGAAGTGGTTGATACCGAAGAAGATAATTTGAGACTACCTCCTGAGTAGGATTGAAAAAACGCACTTAAACACTTTTGTAATTAACTAATATAGTAGTTGTTTTTTCATAAGCGCGCTCAAGCTCTGCTAAGCCTGCTTGCACAGTAGCCATATCCCCTACTCGATACTTCAGGTCTAATGCCTTTGCTAGCTGATGCATATCCTCATTGTTTTGTGCCAGTGTATTCAACCAATCATCATCAAATAGACCTTCTTGTCTCGCTCTTTCGATCCATGAACTATGATGAGATTTTTTATAATCCTCTACGGTTAGGCTGCCATTGTTATTAGCTTGAAATGATGCTTTCACATTATTAAACCAATATTCAAGCACGACACGGAATAACTTTATTTTTTGCTCTTTAGCGGTACGCTCAGTATTACCACATTCAATCCATGCATTATTGGGTTGATATCCTTCCAACCACGTCGCAATATTATCCGCAGGCATCGGCTTCGCAATGCCATAACCCTGAGCGTTCTGACAGCCCATAAGTAGTAACATTAAGCCATGCTCGCTCGTTTCTACACCTTCAGCAATAACATTTCTATTAAATGATTCTGCTAAACCAATAACACCATCAATAATGGCATAATCACTTGGGTCGTCCAGCATGTCTCGAACAAAACTTTGATCAATTTTAATGGTATTAGCTGGCAAATTCCTTAAATGCGTTAATGATGAATACCCTGTACCAAAATCATCTAAAGCAATATTAACGCCTAAAGCATCCCTACACGTTCTAATGATGGAACTAACCGCATTTAAGTCTCCTAATGCACTACTTTCTAATATTTCTAATTGCAAATCATTAGAATCTATACGCGGATACTTAGCTAAAGCACTATCTAATTCTGCAAAAAAGGACGGTGACTGCAGATGGTGAGAAGATATATTAATACTCACTTCAAGACTAATCCCTTTCTTTCGCCACTTATCAAGTTGCTTGATCGCCTCACATACAACCCAGTGACCCACCTGATCCTCTAATTCAGTATTTTCAATTGCAGGCAAGAAATCAAGTGGCGGAATAAGTCCTATTTCAGGATGGATCCAACGAATTAAAGCTTCCACACCGAAGACATCGCCCGTTTTCATATTTACTTTTGGTTGATAGTAGAGGCAAAACTCATCATTATCAAAAGCATCTTGGATTTCATGTAATCGAAGATGTGAATTAATAGTTTGAATATCTTGCTCGGCACTAAAAAAATGGAAACGATTTTTCCCTGCTAACTTTGATTGATACATCGCCTGATCAGCGTGACGTACTAATGTATCAATATCACCCTCATCCAAAGGATAGAGAGTCACGCCACTTGATGCACCAATAGTAATCGTATACTCACCAAGAATATAAGGTTGGGCAAGGGAGTGATGGATACGCCCTAGCATCTTCTCACACTGAGAGTGTGATTCTATATCACCCAATAATATTGCAAACTCATCTCCACCTTGACGTGAAACAGTATCTTCTTCTCTAATATTTGCCTGAATCCTCTGTGCAACTTCGATCAGGAGAAGATCACCCACCTCATGACCATAGGTATCATTCACAGGTTTAAAATTATCAAGATCAAGAAAGCACACGGCCAATAATGATTCTTGCCTCTTACTGTGGGCGATCGCTTGGGAGAAACGATCAACAAATAAACTTCGATTAGGTAATTTAGTCAGCACATCATAATGAGCCATTAAGTGTAATCTTTCTTGTTGGCGTTTATTTTGAGTAATGTCAGAAAATAATCCAACATAATACTTAACTGCGCCTTCCTTATCTTTTAATACAGAGATGGTTAATAGCTCAGCATAAAGGTCACCCTTTTTATGTCTATTCCAAACCTCTCCTGACCAATAATCTTCCTTATTGAGACTGGCCCACATTTTTTGATAGAACTCGGGAGACTGCTTGCCAGAACCTAATATGCTTGGACTCTTACCCATAACATCTTCTCGACTATAGCCTGTAATATCAGTAAATTTAGGATTAATATCAACAATAAGACCATCAGGGTCAGTAATTAGTATACCTTCATGCGCCTCAGAGAAAACACGACCATACAGCTCTAACTCTTCCCCTATTCTTTCTAATACTTGATTCTCACGGCCTAAACGATAATGGCGAACGAGAAAGAATAGGGCAATCGTAATAATGATAGCGCTAAGTTTGATAACCGTTTCAACAGCGATACCTGTTTCGACATGCAAGCCCATCCATTTTTTTTCAATCTCTACTCGTTGTTGACTACTAATACTATTTAGCGCCTTATTTATAATAGAATAAAGCTCGGGATGAGACTTAATTACACCAACACGATAAGCACTGATATCAGGCATCTCACCTGCAAACTGTAAATTAAGCAGACCTTGTTTTTTGATGGCATAATCTGCAAAAGCGGCATCACCAATATAAGCATCTGCCTCGCCGGTTGAAACTTTCATCAATGCTTCTTTTGTTGAATCAACAACAAGTAAATTAATCTTAGGATAATGATCTACTAGTTTTTCATGAGTGAAGTAGCCTTGCTCAACAGCCACTGTTTTTCCTGAAAGTTTTTCAATCGACCCAATATATCCATTGCGATTTGCATTGACGATAACAAGTGGATTACTTACATAGTCATCGGTGAAATTTAAAAACTGTTCTCGCTGTGGCGTGCTATTAACACAAGAAAGAAGATCAATCTCTCCATGCTCAGCCATGACTTGAATTTCATGCCATGGCTTGTCATAGACAATTTCAAAACGAACAGCTAATTTTTTTTCTAGTAACTGCATATAAGCCGCAGCTAAACCAATATAATCACCTTGTTCATCAACCCACTCATAGGGTGCGAAATCACGATCAACACCTACACGAATGATAGGATGCTTCATTAGCCATGCTTGTTCATTTTCTGATAGTTCTAAAGGCGTGGAATCATGAAAAATGAACTGTTTTAACGCTTTTTCATTGAGTGGTGTCGCCAAATCCAATTCAGCATAAATGTCTGCAACCCGACGAAGACGTCGCTCTTCAATATTCCCCAGCGGAATAATATCGGGCAGGATGAGTTTGCGGGTTTGTTGTGCCTCATACCGTAATGCCTCAATAGATGAGCCACTATTATATTTATTTTTGAGTAGCTGAATCAGCTCTTCTGAATGGTCTAAAGCATATTGCCAGCCTTTTAATGATGCCCTACGAAAACGTTGCGCCCGCCCAGGATTGTTCTCGATTTCAGCTTGGCTGGTATATAAAATATCACCATAGAAGTCAAAGCCATAACTCTGCGGATTGATAATATTGACTTCAACACCCTGTGCTTTTAACTCAAAGGGTTGATCAGTAATATAGGCCGACATAACATCAACTCGACCATCAATTAATTGCTGATTCGTATAGTCAGTCTCGACCAATGTAAACGAATCACGTTTGATGTGTGCATCAGCTAACATAGCGCTTAGTGGGGCATCATCTCCTGAAATAGAATCAAACATTAAACGTTTGCCGAGCATTTCGTAAGGGCTGATGATCCCTGATGATTTCTTCGATAGAAAGACTAATGCATCATGCTGAAATATCGCTGCTAAACCCCTGATCTGACTGCCATTTGCATAATAAGCCAAAATGCCAGAACCGCCGATCGCATAGTTAAGTTTGCCAGCATCAATATCTTCAACCACATTTCGCTTTTCTGTCAGTGGGAGAATGGTGACATCTAGTCCTTCTTGCTCATAAAAGCCTTGCTCAAGTGCGGCATAGTAACCTGCAAACTGGAACTGTGGCTTCCATTTAAGTTGCAAGGTAACAGATTCTAGATCTTGATTTTCGAAATCATCTGCGAGCACAATCGCAGGCGCCAACATTGTGAAGATAAACAATACAAGTAAGTTTAGTATATTATTGATGCCACGATACCTAACTGGTTGATTTTAAAAAGTGAAGTGGCACATTAAGTGCCGCTAACAACGATTCACAATACATAAAATATTAGCGGAGTTAATATGCACATTAAACAAAATAAGACCTAATATTATTAATTCTACAAACAGAATTTTTCATTGTTTATAATGCCCATCTATACTTAAACCTAAATAATGCGCCCGTGAATAAGCATAATCCTTCTATTAAATGTAAATAATAACATTATTTCCTATATGGTTAAATTGACATCAAAGCTACGCTAATCTTGACTAAATTACTCAGTCTTGGATAATGGTGTGATCATTACTATAAATTTTGGAGTTCACCATGAGTGAAATGCCTAGCCCTGTTAATTTTACCGATGCCGCGGCCAGCAAAGTTAGAGCTTTAATTGAAGAAGAAGGTGACGAGCAACTTAAATTACGCGTATTTATTACGGGTGGTGGTTGTTCAGGTTTTCAATATGGCTTTACGTTTGAAGAAGACATTGCCGAAGGTGATACTGAAGTTGTGAATGGGGGCGTAAGCTTACTCATTGACCCTGCTAGCTATCAATACCTTGTTGGTGCAGAGATTGATTACTCAGATGGTATTGAAGGAGCGCAGTTTGTTATTCGCAATCCTAATGCCACTACAACCTGCGGTTGTGGTTCTTCTTTCTCACCTTGAGTTTAATCACACTGTTTAAATACAAAAAAGCCCGCGGATAGTCTCTATCAGCGGGCTTTTTGTTATTATCGATAGACTTTCTGTCTACAAAACAAGCATCCCTTCCACCGCATGTACAGAACTATTGCGCACTTCCTTCGCGTGGTAGAGCTTATCATCAACATCTGACATTAATAATTTTCTATCGATCATCGTCTCAGCGCCCAAAAATACCGCACCTAATACAACCATCAGAAAAATAACAATTGAGAATCGAATTCCACGTTAACGATGTAAGGCTTTACTTACCGATACAAAAACTAGAAAAAATCTTATCTAGTAAATCTTCATTGCTGAATGTGCCTGTAATTTCACCTAAGGCCAACTGAGCTTGACGTAACTCTTCTGCCAGCAACTCACCTGCACCCATTCCTGCAAGACAGTTATAGCCCATCTCAATGGCATGCCGTGCTCTAGCCAAAGCATCAAGATGACGACGGCGAGCGATAAAAACACCTTCATCTTCTGGGTGATAGCCTACAGAATCACAAAGATGTTTCTCAAGTAAGTCCATTCCCTCAGCCGTTTTCGCCGATAACGATAATACTGTATCTGCACCCTCTTGTATCAAAGAGGCTGACTTGGCTTGTTTATCAATTTTATTGCGAATGATTGTTAATGGAATATGCTGAGGTAATTCTGAACGAATTTGTTCGTCTTTTTCAGTCATTCCTTGGTTATCATCAATAACCAAGAGAATATGATCTGCTTGAGCAATTTCATTTTGTGTACGGCGTATACCTTCTTGCTCAACAAGATCTGTCGAGTCATGCAGACCTGCTGTATCAGAAATACGTAACGGCAAACCACCCAGGTGGATTTGTTCACGCAAAATATCTCGAGTAGTTCCTGCCACTTCCGTTACAATCGCAGCATCATGACCTGCCAATTGATTATGTAGGCTTGATTTACCCGCATTAGGTTGGCCTGCTAGAACAACGCTCATACCTTCTCGCAATAAGCGTCCTTGTTGAGCACTACTGGTAATGCCATCTACAACCTTCAATAAACCTTTAACTTGTTCATCAACGGCTGCTTCAGCCAGAAAATCAATTTCTTCATCGGCAAAGTCTATTGCTGCTTCAACATACATTCGAAGCGCTGTTAATTGAGTCAGTAAATCATTAACCCGATCAGAAAAGACACCTTGCAATGATCGCATCGCACTTCGTGCCGCTTGCTCCGTAGAACTATCAATTAAGTCAGCAACAGCTTCGGCTTGAGCCAAATCCATTTTATTATTCAGGAATGCACGTTCGGAGAACTCACCTGGACGCGCCATTCTTGCGCCAAGGCTAATCGCTCTTTGACATAGTCGGTCTAGCACTAAAGGGCTACCGTGGCCTTGAATCTCAATGACATCTTCGCCAGTAAAAGAGGCTGGGTTGGGGAAAAATAACACCACCCCACTGTCAATGATCTCACCATCATGATCACGGAAATTACTAAACTTAGCGAAACGAGGCTCGCCTAATTTGCCACAGATCGCCTCAGCTATTACTACACTTTGCTTGCCAGACAATCTAACAATGCCAACACCACCTCGTCCTGGTGCCGTGGCTATTGCAACAATCGTTTCCATTGTTAGATACTCGTTTGCATTGACGATTCCGCTTATAACGCGCCGAGTTTACGAGTGATATACCATTGCTGAGCAATTGATAAAATATTATTCACCACCCAGTAAAGAACTAGACCTGAAGGGAAGAAAGCAAAAAATACTGTAAACACAATTGGGAATGCTTTCATCACCATCGCTTGAGCTGGATCTTGCGGTGCAGGATTTAGTTTCTGCTGGAAGAACATGCTCAAACCAAACAATACTGGCAAGATAAAATAAGGGTCCATTGCCGTTAAGTCTTGTAACCAGAAAATAAACGGCGCTTGGCGTAACTCAATAGCCTCAACCAATACCCAATAGAATGCTAAGAACACCGGCATTTGCACTAAGATTGGCAAACAACCACCTAAAGGATTGATCTTCTCAGTACGATACAAATCCATCATGCCTTTATTAAAGGCTTGCTTATCATCGCCATGACGTTCTTTCAACACAGCTAATTTTGGTGTTAACTTACGCATGCCTGCCATTGAAGCATAACTTTTTGCAGATAAGCGGTAAAACGCAGCCTTAATCAAGATAGTTAAAAAGACAATTGACCAACCCCAGTTATTTGTCAGCTTATGGATCCATTCCATAATGGTAAATAATGGTTGAGAAATAATGGTTAATTTACCAAAATCAACGGTTAGGTCTAGATTATCAGCTACTGCTTCTAAGCGTTGATGTTGTTTAGGACCAAGATACATTTGGTAGCTTGTTGCACCGGCATCACCCGTGGCAACTGCAAGTCTAGGTAACTTCATACCAGCCGTATAATTACGTTCATTAATTGATTTTCCGTAAAAACTACTTTCTTGGTCTTTATTGCTAGGAACAAGTGCTGCCACAAAATAATGTTGAATCATTGCAGCCCAACCACCATTGGCTGCACGAGCAAAAGGTGTGTCATCTAAATCATCAAAGTCAATTTTTTCATACTCATTACCTTCAGTAGAAAAAACAGCACCTGTATACGTGTAAATGAAACCAGAATCTTCTTGAGGACGGTTACGATTAAATTGTGCATAAGGGTAGGCAGAGAACTGTTCACCACTATTGTTCTCAACGTTGTAATCAACATCAATCAAATAGCTATCGCGGTGGAAAGTAAATGTTTTTGTTACTTTTACACCATTGTCGCTTATCCACGTTAAAGGCACAGAAAGTGTATCTTGCCCTTCTAGCAGTTCATATTGGCTACTTGCTGCACTATATTGGTCATAATGAGTAGGCGCTAAAGACTCTGAAAGCAAACCCGATTGAACAACAAAGAACTGCGATGCTGAATCAGCTAAAAACTGTACAGGAACATCAGGCGTATCTGATTCAACAGGGAAATCTAATAACGCTAAAGAGCGGATATCGCCACCTTTAGTATCAATAACAACATCAATTATATCTGTCTTGATATGTACCTTATTGGCACTAGAGACCGCAACCGCTTGATCATATGCTGGCAGACTGTCTGGCGATTGTGTTGAAGGTAATTCTGGCAAGTCTTGTTCGCCGCCTGTTGCTACACCCATTTCAGGCAGGCTAGCATCTGGCGATGTAAGTTCATTTACCTGTTGGGCCGCAGCGTGTTGCTCTGGGCGCACATAGTCATTTTGCCAAGCTTCCCACAATAATAATGAGACGATCAGTAAACCGAAGATAAAAAAGGTTCTTAAGTTATCCATTGTGTGTCTTTTTCTTTATGTCAGGAACA
>Ga0209707_1000969_pt1 | contig 16587 bp, 12 predicted proteins | sample EN4Hudsemesocosm_FD_184630 | JGI IMG/M metagenome (GOLD analysis project Ga0209707, IMG submission 184630) | Methane-oxidizing microbial communities from mesocosms in the Hudson Canyon - EN4B Hudson Canyon (SPAdes) (version 2) | ecosystem: Environmental > Aquatic > Marine > Cold seeps | place... | reverse complement strand
TATCTTCGTTTTGGTCGCACTCAAACTCTACTAAAGGTTCTCCTGTGTGGATCATATCTCCTTCATCTCCAAACAAGGCCATAATGACTCCGTCTTGAGGGGAGGGAATTTCAACAATGGCTTTAGCCGTTTCTACTTCTACCATCAGCTGATCTGTTTTAACCGTGTCACCTACTTTGACATGCCAGGTAACGATTTCAGCTTCTGGCAGACCTTCACCTAGATCCGGGAGTTTGAAATACTTCATGAAGTCACCTTATTTATTCTCAGTAGGAGCGGCTCGTGTCTAATTCACTCAAATGTCATCACTTCGTTTACCGTATCAAGAATACGTTCGATACTAGGCAGGTAATAACCCTCATTCCTGAAGTAGGGCATAATTGTGTCATATCCCGTGACTCGCTTAATGGGTGCTTTAAGATCTAATAAGCATTGTTCGGCTAAATGAGCCGAAATTTCCGCACCCACACCCACACTGCGAGCGGCTTCATGAATGATCACGCAGCGGCCGGTTTTGGTTACAGAGCATTCAATCGTATTCATATCCAAGGGACTAATGGACGCCACATCTATCACCTCACAATCCACACCTTTTTCGCTTAGACTTTGAGCGCATTGCAGGGTTTCTTGCATCATGGCTCCCCATGATACTAAGGTGATATCACTGCCTTCCCGTAAGGTAAAGCAAGTGTCGAGTGGCAGCGCTTTACCGTCATCTAATACGGGCTGGGATACGGCTCTGTAAAGGCGTTTTGGCTCTAAAAATAGCACTGGGTCGGGGTTGCGAATAGCGGAGAGTAAAAGGCCATAGGCACGCAAAGGTGAGCTTGGTACGACGACTCTTAGTCCTGGAATATGGGCAAATAGCGCTTCGGTACTTTCAGAGTGATGTTCCGGTGCATGAATGCCTCCACCAAAGGGGACTCTGAAAACCAGAGGGCAACTTAGCCTGCCTCGAGTGCGGTTTCGTAATCGTGATGCATGACTGACTATCTGCTCCATAGCCGCATAAACAAAGCCCATAAATTGAATTTCAGCTACGGGTTTGAGTCCTTGGGTTGCCATGCCGACAGTAATGCCGCTGATGAGCGTTTCGGCCAGGGGGGTATCCATTACTCGCTTTAAACCGTAGGTTTTTCTCAGGTCAACCGTGGCTCTGAATACACCGCCATTAGCGCCTACGTCTTCACCGAGTAATACTACGTTATCGTCTTCTTCCATAGCATGTGCTAGCGCGAGGTTAATTGCTTCAACCATGGTTTGGTTTTGAACATCAATTTTACTATTCATGGTTAATACCTCCCAGCGAGCAAACTTCATCATATTGCTTCTGCAATGGAACGGGCAGTGTTTCAAATAAATGATCAAACATGGCTGATGCTGGTTCGGGTTTAATGCTCAAATACGTTTCAACTGCTTCTTCAACTTGTTGTTTAACTCGTTCTTGCAGTTGCGTTTCTTTATCCGAACTCCAAAGTGAGTTGTTATGTAAATAATCACGTAAGCGTTTAACGGGCTCCAGATCCCAACCTTTTTTAAGTTCCTCATTGCTTCGATAGCGCGTAGCATCGTCTGCTGTGGTGTGATCACTTAACCGGTAACTCATCGCTTCAATCAGTGTAGGGCCTTTGCCTGCGTAAGCTTTGTTCAGCGCCTCATGCATTGCATCGTAAAGAGAAACAAAGTCATTGCCATCAACCTGTACACCGGGAATGCCCGCCCCAATGGCTTTTTGTGCCAAAGTCTCTCCGTGACACTGAACCTCTCTCCGGGTAGATATAGCCCATTGGTTATTATTGATCACAAAAACCACCGGGAGCTGCCATACTCCCGCCAAGTTAAGGCTTTCTAGAAAATCGCCTTTAGAGCTTGAACCATCTCCGCCCGTTACTACCGAGGCGCGTTTTTCGCCTCGAATTTTAAAGGCTGAAGCAATACCCGCTGCATGGCAAAACTGTGTCGCAATAGGCACACAAACGGGCATGTCTTCTTTGCAATGCTTTCCAGCATAGCCCCCTCCACGTTCATCCCCCCCCCAGTAAAGCAGCATTTCGGCTAAGGTTACTCCACGAAGGTATTGTGTCGCGTGGTCTCGGTAATAAGGCACAAATACATCGTCTTTTCTCATGGCAAGACCAATAGCGACATTAATGGCTTCTTGACCCAGTGATGAGGGGTAGGTGCCTAGCTTGCCTGTTCTCTGAAGCGCGATGGCTTTCTGGTCAAAGGTTCGTACTAACACCATTTCTTTGTAAGCGCTAAGCAGAAGTGCATCATTAATGGTGCTAGGTAAAGGCTTGATCAGTGTCCCATTTTGCGCAATGTACTGAGTGGAAGTGATTGAAAACTCATAGGTCTTATTCATGCTACTCCTCCTTAATAAGATGATTCGTTATCAAGGCGCTGCTGCGCGATTAGGTCTGCTACCTTGCTGCTAGGCTTGTTTTGGTTTTCTTCTTCCGTAAATATCTCTGTTAATGTGTGGGCTATTTCAGCGGTTTTTTTTGCGATTTCAGCGCTGGTTTTATGAATGTGATTCATCGATGCATAAATCAACCCACCGCCATTTATGACATAATCTGGCGCGTATAAAATGCCTTGCTCGAAAAGTTGTTGGCCGTCTTTTTCTTTGGCCAGTTGGTTATTCGCTGAGCCTGCAATAATCTGACATTTGAACTGAGGGAGCGTACGGTGGTTAACAATAGCGCCTAAACCACAAGGTGAAAATACGTCGCAATCCGCACTGTAAATTTCATCGGCTGCAACGGCCATAGCACCGAATTCAGTAGCCACATGATTAAGTCGCTCTGTATTAATATCGCTAACCATTAATACCGCTCCAGCATGATGAAGTGCCTGCACCAGTGGGTAGCCCACATTCCCTAAACCTTGAACGGCTACTCTGACGCCATTTAAATTGTCTTGTTTGAACTTACTTTTAACGGCGGCTTTTATTCCCTCAAAAACACCTTGAGCTGTGTAAATTGAAGGATTATCTTCATGACTTGTACTGGTAACATGTTGAGTTTGCTGGTTGATAATGTCCATTTCAACGGCGCTGGTTCCGCTATCAATGGCAGTGATATATCGGCCATTTAACTCTTCTACAAATTGGCCAAAAGCCGTAAATAGTTCCTGCCTGTTGAAATGCCCGTTAGGTTTCATGATGACGGATTTACCACCACCCTGAGGTAATTTGGCCATAACGGCTTTAAAACTCATGCCTTTTGCTAATCGAACTGCATCTTTAACGGCATCATCAGTGGAGTTGTAATGAAGAAATCGACAACCACCGAGGGCTGGGCCTTTGCGGATATCGTGGATCGCTATAATGGCTTTAAGACCCGAGTTGGAGTCATATTTGAAGTGCAAGTCACTCACATGGTGAGCTTTTAGTAGGTGAAACATGGCTAGTTCTCCTTCACGTTTAGCACGACATAACTGATAGTTAGCTTTTGGCCGACCTGATTTCAAATTATTCAGGTTTATCAGTTTAAAGTGCAGCAGGTTTTGCCCGCGTGTACGGAATTGCTTTAAGTATAGTCAATTGTGAATTGTTGGCTATACTTCCTGTAGCTTTTAACCTTGGTTTGTAACTTTTAAACCGTAGCAGGAGAGTAGAGTGTTGATATCATGGGTGCGCTGTATAGCTTCATTTGTTCTGTTCTCAATGGCCTGTTCTTTGGCTTCAGCAGAGCCCTTGCCTCAAACAATTAAGGTGTATAGCGAAGCTTGGATAGACTCGACCAATAAGGATGGAACCGGTTACTACTGGGATATTCTACGTGCAGTATTTGAGCAAAGTGGAAGCACATTATCGATCAAAACCACTACTTATAAACGCAGTGTGGGTATGGTTCAGACAGGTGAAGCCGACATTATGGTTGGAGCCTATATTGATGAAATTCCTAATGCACTCTACCCGAAATGGCACTTTGATGCTGACGAGGTGGCTGCCGTATATAAAAAGGACTTAATCTCTGGCTGGCAAGGAGAGTCTAGCTTGCAGGGAAAGAAAGTAGGGTGGGTAGCAGGTTATGAGTTAGCTAACTATATTCCGAAGACCTACTTTGTACATGAACACTATGAACGAGATCATATTTTTGAATTGCTTAATAGCGGAAAACTAGAAATATTTTTGGATGCAGAGTACGATATACGTCAGGAAATGAAAGCACGAAATATTGACGAATCTCGGTACACTATTAGCCCGGTAAAAACATTAAAACTTTATTTTGTTTTTGCAGATAATGAAAGGGGCAAGTTACTTCAAAAAGCTTTTGATCGCCGCTTTGAAGAAATGCTTAAAAGTGGAGAGCTTAAGACGTTAAATGAAAAGTGGAAGTGGAATATTTACCCTTTTAACTAACATCTGACAGATATAGCTGGAGCGTAAACAATGGATGTATATAGAAAGCTAAAAGAAAAAATCAGCCTACTTTTTAGGCCTTCAGCCCAGTTCTCCATTTTTACACTTGTTTGTATAGGGCTTATAACAGGCGTGCTTGGTATTCTAGGTTTCAATTATTCGCTAGAAGCCACTAATACAGAGCCATTTTGTACCAGCTGTCATGAGATGTACGCACAACCCCTTCAAGCAGTTCAAACAACAGCGCATTACAATAATAAAACAGGCGTCCGTCCTACCTGCTCTGACTGCCACGTTCCAACAGCATTTATTCCTAAAATGATTCGAAAAATTGAGGCTGCTAACGAAGTATGGGGGCACTTGATTGGTCGCATAGATACCCCGGAAAAATATCAGGCCTACCTTCCTGAGATGAAGCAACGTGAGATTGACAGAATGAGGGCGAATGACTCTTCAGGCTGTAGAAGTTGTCATGACACTGCTCGAATGGTATTTGAGCTGCAATCAGCTAAAGCTCAACAATATCATGGCGCCATGGAGTCACAAGGAAAAACCTGCATTGACTGCCATCAGGGTATAGCTCATACCTATAGCGAAACTAAACAACATTAAACCGGAGTCACTAAGATGGGTTATTTATCCAAAGTAGCTTTCTTTGCCCTCGTAATAATCTTGGCCGGTATTGATTATGTGCGTCCAGGAATAGTTCAGGCCAGTGCCCATGATGACTACGCGAAAGAAGGGACCAAAACCTGTCTGAGTTGTCATGATTATAGTGGTGAGTCACCCGTACACCCTTTATTGGATGGCCCGCACGGAAATACCGAAAACCCACTATCGCCTATGGCAAAAAAAGGGTGCGAACAATGTCATGGCCCTAGTGCCGCTCATGCAGAAGCCCCTACCAGCATTCAGCCTCATACTAGTTTTGGGCCTAAATGGAGTAGTTCAGTTGAAACTCAAAATAATGCCTGCCTAAGCTGTCATAAAAACGATACTGTTCATGCTTGGAACTTGGCGGTACATGGTAAGGAAAATCTGACCTGCGTAGACTGTCATGACCTTCACGCAGAGAACCAAAAAGTATTAGAAGAAAAGACGCAAGCTGATGTTTGCACTGTTTGCCACAAAGTTCAAAAGAAGGGGATTCATCACTCAGCAGAAAAGCTGCCTCAGAATCCCCCTTGTGCTACTTGTCATAACCCTCACGAAGACCCGTCTCCCGTAGTCATGATGTTACAGAATCGATCAGAAGGATGTCGTAGTTGCCATGACTTTAGGGCTATGCAAAAGAGCCTTAAAGTGAGTGATAAAGCTAAGCAGTATCATAAAGCGATGGCCAAAAAAGATAAAACCTGTATCGACTGCCACAAAAGCGTCGCACATGTTTCCCCAGATGCATTCCCTCCAGCAGAGTTAGGTAATGTTAATGAATCAAAAATAAAGCTGTTCTACCCAGGTCAATCTGATATTGACTGGATCCAAAGCGAACATTCAGGCGCTCAATCCTTTCGCCAAGGCCGTAATTGCTTGCAATGTCATAGTGGTGATCAGGAAGAAATGGGAAATGTCTTGGTCAAAGATAATCTGCTCAAAAATAATCCGGCCAAAGGTAATCAGCCCAGCGTTGATGCCAAAATTAAATTTATGAAGGATAATGAACAGCTTGTAATAACTATTAGCTGGAAGGGGACATTAAATGACAACAGTGTTGCTTTGATGCTCGGTACCGAAGAGGCTGATGATTTTGCTAAAGCGGGTTGCTGGGCAACATGCCATAGTGATATGCCAGACATGACACGAGATAGAAACCAAAATATTACTAAATATCTCGTATCATCCCGTAAGCAGCTGCGCTCGGTTGGTCGTAATGCACAGGTACACGATGAGCCTACTCTCAAACAAATGATTGAAGATGGATCTTATGTCGAGTTATGGCAAGCCAAGTTAGCTAACGGCAAGCTTACCAACGTTGAAAGCACACGCATTTTGGATAAGCGCTCCGCTGATGAAACGGCCTCAATTACGGCTTCTGCAGCATTTTCTGATGGTCAATGGCTTGTCACCTTTACTAAACCTTTATTAGGCTCAGGGTTGGCAATAACAGAAAATAAAATCTATACCTTTGGCATCGCTATACATGGCGCTGAGCGTAGCAAGGCACAACACTGGGTATCGCTCCCCATGACATTTAGTCTGCAAAACGACGCCAACACTGAGTACGCTGATAGCGATTTCGTGGTGAAATAATGGAAGTAACAATGAACCGACTACGTCAGTTATCAGCACTATTTACTCTAGTGACATTTTACATTTTCTCTACCGCTGCTTATGGCGAAGAGGGTATTAACTGTATTGCTTGCCACACCAGTGCTGTTAACCCCGGGCTGCATGCTATTTGGCAGACACCACACGGAGCTGAAAGTGCAAATAACAGCAGCAGTTGTATCAAGTGTCATGGTGATAGTCCTGACCATCTTGATTCACCTAAAGACAACCCTCCTCAAGTTAGCTTTGGTCCTAATCATCAATCAACTATCGAAGTACAAAGTAAACAGTGTTTAAGCTGCCATCAAGGGGGAGACCGAATGTTATGGCATGGCAGCGCCCACCAAGATGAAGATTTAACCTGTAGCCAATGCCACACAGCTCACGCGATTCGTGACAAAGTACTCAATAAAACCACGCAAACAGATACTTGCCTTAACTGCCACACATCTATGGAAGCACAACTCCGGCTCCCTTCCAGGCACCCTATTCAAGAAGGGAAAACAATGTGTTCTGACTGCCACAACGCGCACGGCTCAAGCACTGAGGCAAGCCTGAAAGAACCTACACTAAATAATACCTGCTTCCGGTGTCATGCAGAAAAAAGAGGGCCGTTTCTGTTTGAACATGCACCGGTATCAGAAGATTGCAGTCTTTGTCATCAGCCTCATGGCGCAGTTAATGACAATCTTCTTAATACTCGTGGTCCTTTCCTTTGCCAGCAATGCCATTCAGCCGCTTTTCACCCGAGTCAAATCAATGATGGTTCGGGGTTAGCATCTCGCAATCAGAACATGATAGGGAAAAACTGCCTGAACTGTCATTCTAAGGTGCATGGAACCAACCATCCATCCGGCGGACGCTTGACGCGATAACGAGGTGATGTGAAATGAAATCATTTTCGCCAAAGGTTTTCTTCTCAGTGCCTGTTGTACTGGGCCTTTCGCTATCTCTCAGTCTGCCATCTTACGCTGACGATAAAGAAGACCCTTTTGCATTTTTATTAGATGACAACAACACCGTATTTTCTAAACCTCAAGCCCCTAGCAAACAAACTGATTATAAAGGCTGGGTAGAGGTAGGGTTTGATTTTACCAGTGACGATAACTTTAGCTTTGGTCAATATAATGGACACTATGAAGATGATTTGCAGCCCATTTTTTCCCTTGATTATCGGCAGTGGCAAAAGGACAAACAAACAACACCCTCCTACTGGGATGTTCAATTATGGGATGTAGGAACCCCCATTCAACAGGGCTCTATCAGTTACGCTCAGCCAGGTTCATTTAAGCTTACTGCGCGTTATGATCAACAGTTTCAAGCAGGCAATTCAACTGGTCGCACCCCCTTTATCGGCGCGGGTAGCTCTGATCTAACCTTGCCCCAAAACTGGGTGTCAGCCGGCAGTAGTTTGGGAATGTCAGAACTTAACAGCTCTTTACTCTCGTTTGAGCAAGAAAAGGAGCGAAATAAATTTACTTTGGATTATCAGCAATCATTAATGGAAGGCTGGTCTCTATCATCTACATTAAGCTCTGAAAAAAAGACTGGGCAACAAACCATGGGGGGCGCATTTTACATTGATGCATCAAACCCTCATGCGATTATTCTGGTAGAGCCTATTAATCAAACAACCACCGAGTTCGACTTTGCCGTTCAGTATGGCAATGATCAAATGAACCTTAATGCGAGTTATCTGTTCTCTCACTTTGACACTCAAGAGACAGATCTACAATGGCAAAACCCTTACGACGCGAATTACGGTGTCGACGTTGACTACCCTAATGGCGTGGGGCAAATGTCATTAGCCCCTGACAACCAGATGCACCAATTCAGAATTAACGGCAATTACCTGATTAATCCTCGCTACAGAATTCAGGCTGACGGCTCCTTTGGCCGAGCCAGTCAAGATGAGTCATTTTTACCTTATTCCGTTAACCCTTCTCTTACTGTTAATACACCGGCTCCACGACAGAGCCTTGATGGAAAAGTCGATACTACCACCTTTGATATTGGTCTTTATGGCCGGCCAATGAATAAATTAAGCGTAAACCTCAAGTATCACTTTGATGACCGCAACAACCAAACCTCTCGTGATGGTTATAATTACATAAAGGGTGATAGTGCAGACCAGCAGGATGATAAATATACGGTCTATAACAGGCCTTACAGCACCCAGAAAAACCGCTTCGACCTTGAAGGAAGTTATCGCCTTCCTTATCAGGCGAAAGCTTCTTTAGGTTATCGCTTTGAGAATGTGTCTCGCTATAACACCTCAGTGGAAGATACAGATGAAAGCACTATACATGCGGGGCTTAGGGTACGCCCATTCAACAACACATCTGCAAAAGTATCTCTCGCATTCAGTGACAGAGCCGCCTCAACCTATCAATGGGATCAATCCTACTACGCATTACTCGATAGCGAATTAATTAATGAAACACCGGATAGCCAACGATACAACAATCATCCATCACTCAGTCAGTATTATATGTCCAACCGAGAAAAAACGGTTGCCAAGGTTAATCTGAACTTCATACCAGATAGGCTCTGGAGTCATAACTTATTCTTGATTTGGGATGACAACCACTATGACAAAACCTCGTTAGGACTAGAAGCTGACAATCGTCAAAATATGACTCTCAGTTCAAGCTATTTACCCAGCACGACTTTATCGGTAACGGCTTATTATAGTTATGACTTATATAACGCAGAGCAGAATGGCCGCTCTTTCCGTGGCGGTGTCGAAAAGAATGCTTTTGTCACAGTCGCTCCCTTTCCGCAAGCCAGCGACCCAACACGAGACTGGTACAGTGAACTGGACGACACGACTCATGCACTGGGTTTTAATATCGAGTGGCAAGCAATCCCTTCTCTTGTAGATATCGAATTTGATTACAACTTCGTTGATACAGAGGGCAAGCAAACCTTTAATACAGGCGGCGCATCTGACCTTGCAGGCACATCGCTGCCAGCCATAGAATCGCGCCTACATCATATTAAATTGGGCTCCACTTACTATTTTCAAAAAGACCTGAGCATCAAGTTAAATTACCAGTTTTATCGTTTATCGGAGAAAAACTGGGCTATCGATGATATGAGTGCCGATAGTGTCGACAAGGTCGTTCTTACCGAAGAGAGAAGTGCTAATGACAACATTCACTTTGTCGGCCTTTCGGTTCTTTACCGAATACCTTAATGCCTGATGCAGCTGGAGAGACATACAATGAATCACGCAAATAGACAAATAGGGTTGATGACAGCGTTTTTATTACTGCTTTCTGCAGCATTACTTACTGGCTGTGGCAACGGTGGTGGTGACAGGGCTTCAGGTGTTGAGCAAGGGCCAACAGACCCTGGGGGCTCTGTAACACCTCCTGACCCAATATTACCTGCAGATACTGTTAGTGCCAGCGACCTTACCAGTGACGATAGTCTCAGTGCTGCTATTACAGGCCTTACTCTTAATTCACCACTGACACTAACCTTTTCTGTTACGGCTAATGGGGTTCAGCAAGTAACGGATGTTACCAGTCAAAATGTTCGTTTTAGTTTAGCTAAGCTGCTTGATAACTCAGGAGATTCTGTTGGTGAATACTGGGAATCCTATATAAATTCTGAAGAAGATCCTATTTGCAGAAGTGCAGAAGATGTTGCAAGCAGTGATAACAATTGCTCCACTTTTACCGCCAGTACTGATCCTGGTGTAATTCCAGACAGTGCAAGAAAAGTACAAGACACAGAAGCTATTGGTAAAACGATTACAAATCATGCCGCAACTGAAAGTGACGGTATTTTAATCGCGGTAGAAGGTGGTCTTTGGTCTTATACTTACGCAACCGATATAGGTGATCCAGCCACACTTAATGAAGTACATAGAGCCTGTATTCAGTTTTCATTTGCCTCCTCTGTAGATAACCAATGCATCGACTTTATACCTTCACAAGTGATAGACCCAGCCATTGGAAATAACGGAACCTCCCTCGCTGATGATTTTTACGACAACAATAGCGCAAGAAAAATTGCGGCTGATGCCAGCTGTAATAGTTGCCATGATAAGCTCGCTATTCACGGAGGGGGGCGAACGCAACTAGACTACTGTGTTACGTGTCATAACCCCGGTTCTACTGATGCAAATAGTGGTAATACCGTTGACCTAAAGGTACTTACACATAAAATTCATTACGGCCGACTACTTCAAAAAAATGTTGATGACGGCATTGCCTACAAAATATGGGGCTATAAAAATGGAGAGCATGATTACTCTAAACTGAGCTATCCCCAAAATGTGATGAATTGCACCCGATGTCATGCGGGTGCCGAAGATGTTGAGTATGCGGCAGCAGAAGGCATTGATGCACCCGAGGCTGAAATAACCCCTGATGGACATAATTGGGCCGCTAATCCAACACGGTCTGCCTGTGAGTCATGCCATGAGAAATTATTTACTGATAACCTAAAAATTAATGGCTCAGCCCCTGGCAGAGACCATACGGGCTATGCTGAAGATCGAGACTGCTCAGGTTGTCACTCTCCTGGAGGAAGCAGAGGCGCTAATGTTGTTCACCGCAGCCTTGCAGAAGAAACCGGAAAGTCTCTGAGTTTTGTTATTGATAGCATTACCAATACAAATACTGGAGAAACCCCCGTCGTTACTTTTGCGATTCAAGATAAAGACGGCGTGAAGCTTGATCTTAAAGATACCGCGGTTATGTGTAGTGCTGCCAAGTGGGATCTTAGGATGCCCTATGACTCAGCTACAGAGTTTACTGCAAGAATTAGTGGTTCAGGCACCCCAACAGACTTAACGGCACAAGGAGGCAACCTATTTAGTATCAGTCCATCTTCAACCGTGCCTGCAGATGTTGAGTCTATTGCGGTGATGCTTGACTGGAACTACCTCTCTGATTGTGCAGACAACACTTCTGATGTGATTCGAATTGATGCTGAAGTGAGTTATGCCGCATCAACAGCGGCGAGTGCATCAGAACGACGAACTATTGTTGAGGTTAGCTCATGCAATAATTGCCACGACCGATTTCTCCTTACCTCGCAAAAGCATAGCGGAACACGATCCGTTAATAACCCTCTTGCCTGTGTTGCTTGCCATACTGCGGAATTTTCCACCAGTGACCGTACTCGGGAAATGGCAGTAATGACTCATGCGCTCCATGCGCCTGCTATAAGAGAGTCAGCTCATGGAGGGTATGATGAAGACACCTTGCAATACCCTGGAGATTTATCAGATTGTGTAGCCTGTCACAGCAGCAGTTCATATCAACTGCCTTTACCTACAACAAGGCAAGCAATAAGAACAACATCCACGCCCACTTATACAAGCCCCGTCGCCGCTATTTGCAGTGGCTGTCATGATGATGCCCTTGCCAAAGCCCATATGGAGAGTTCCGGCGGTGCTATTTTTGATTCGACATTTGCCAATGCAGATATTACCGAAGCCTGTGACTCATGCCACGGTACAGGCAAAGAAGCTTCAGTAGAAACGGTTCATAATCGGTAGGTGATAATAATGAAATGGATAGATAATACACCTCGACTGCTGACCATTATGTTAATGATAGTGACCCTATACGGCTGTAATAGTAGCAGTAGTGGCAGCAAAGGAAGTACTAGCTCAACAACCGCCTCCGTAACGAGTGCTCCCTCAATAAGTACCGGGGCACCTGTAAGTTACAGCGATGCTAGCGCATTATTGGCTTTTATCACCGCTGTTACCGTTCCTGATGACGGCAGACTGATCATTGATTTTCAGTTAACGGATAACAACCTCAATGCCATTCTAGATCTTACAAGTGATGATTTCAGAGTAACGGTCGCTAAGCTACAAACCTCTGCCATAGGTAACCTAACGGGCAGCTGGCAATCTTACATCAACGCAATAGAAGATCCTGGCGTTGGGCCTGGTACGGTATCCAAACTACAAGCAACATCAGAACGAGCGAGCACGGGTACGCTTACCAATAATCAAAATGGTACTTATCGTTATCAGCTTTCTGCTAGCATAAAATCTCAACCATCTGATATCACTACTCAAGCCGAATTAGAAGGGCTTGATTTAAGCTACCAAGCTAGCCTTACGCACCGGGTTGCTTTTCAGTTTGACAACAGCCAGCAGCCCAGCAATCCAGTATTCGACTGGGTACCTTCCACCAGTCAGACCGATTTCATATTTCACTATGATGTCGCAGCTACCGATAATTGTAATAGCTGTCATTCCAATCTCGCTGTGCACGGTGGAAATCGTACTGAAGTGAAATACTGTGTAACTTGCCATAACCCCGGTTCAACGGATGCTAACAGTGGGAATACTGTAGATTTCAAACAGATGATTCACAAGCTCCATAGAGGGGCAGACCTCCCTAGTGTACTAGCCGGAGGTGAGTATTCAATTTATGGATATATGGATAGCAAGCATGACTACTTATCCCTGCAGTTTCCCCGAGATATTCGTGATTGTGAAGTGTGTCATGCCGGCACGGCAACAGGGAGTGATAAGCAAACACTAACGAATCAAGGCGATAATTGGTCAGAGTTTGCATCCATAAAAGCCTGTGGTTCTTGTCATGATGATCTGGACTTTACCCAACATTATGGAGGGCAAACGGATGATAATAATTGTATGAGTTGTCATTCTGTTAATGGTATCGCGGGAACCATTGCTAGCCGACACATTGATTCATTAGATGCTCTAAAGGCGCAATTTGTGGCTAGTATTATTGGTATCCGGAATACGGGGCAAGGTGATACCCCAGTTATTGATTTCAAGGTAGTAGACCCAACAGACAACAACTCACCTTATGATATTTTAAATGACCCAGAGTGGATGACTAGCGGAGCCCGCTTATCACTGCAGCTATCATGGTCAACCACCGACTATACTAACAGCGGTAATGGCAGTACTAGCACACCTGCCAACTCAGTATCGATAGATGCACTAAACACAGCTACTGACAATGGTGATGGTTCTTTCAGTGTAACCTCGGGTATCGCCATTCCGGATGGTTCGTTGACTCCAAATATAGCTGCCTTTGGCAGTGGTTCAGTTTCAATAGAAGGGCGGGCTGCTATAGATTTGGGAACGTCTGCATCCCCTGATATTCAAAGAGTACCAATTACTAATGTCGTTGAGTCTTTTAATATCAACGAGTCTGACGGCTCTGCAAAGCCTAGGCGTGAAATAGTTAAACTAGAAAGTTGCCTGAACTGCCATGGCACACTTTCCTTACATGGCGATAATAGAACTGATAGCATCGAAAGTTGTGTTACCTGTCATAATCCACGGAATACAGATATAGAAAAAAGAGCCATTGCTAGTCCGCCAGCAACTGATGGAAAAACCGAGCAGTCCGTCGACTTTAAAGTAATGATTCATGCCATTCATGCGGCGGGGCTTCGTGAAACCCCCATTCAGGTTGTGGGTTACGGGGGAACAGTACATACCTATGACGAAGAGACGGTTCACTACCCTGGTGAGTTAAACAACTGTTTATCTTGTCACGATAACGATACGTATATACTTCCTCTAACAAGCGACGTACTTGCAACTACTATATCTACTGGGGCCAGTATTCCTGATCCTAGTGATGATGTCGTTGTTAGCCCAATGGCATCGGTTTGTTCTTCTTGCCATGATACCGCTTCAGCACAGGTTCACATGGAGCTCAATGGTGCCCATTTCAGTACAACTCAGGCAGATATTGATTCAGGCGCAGTACTTGAGCAGTGCGAGTTATGCCACGGAGAAGGTAAAACCTATCCTGTTTCATCTAAACATGGAATTAATTAGCGAGAATTATTGAAGGGTTTATTATGCACCCCTTAGGTATAGTTATTTTTGTAATACTATTCGCTATTTCCTTGTCTGCAAAAGCAGATGAAACACAATGGTCCTACCGCTTTTCACCTTATTTGTGGTTTGCCGATATTGAGGGTGAAATAAATGCGTTAACAAGACCAAGTAACGCTGATTTTTATTTATCAAGATTTGAACCTTCAGTGAACTCTGATGTGAGTGCCGTTATGATGTTCTTTGAGGCTAATAGAGGACGACATGGTTTATTGTTAGATTTATTGTACATTGAAAATGAGTCTGATATCACATTCCCCCAATTTCAAGAGGTGAAGATAAACTCAACATCAAAAGCAACCGTTACTTCAGTTAGTTATGTTTTTCAGCTTTATGGTAGTGAAAAAACTAATGTCGACTTAACTTTAGGGCTTCGGTACTGGGATATTAATTCAGATGTAAAGTTTACCGATAATAGTAATGCCTTTTCTACCCAACAACTGACTAATTCGGAGTCTTGGCTTGACCCACTTATTGGCGTGAAAGCTAAAACCAGCTTAGGAATGTCACGATTTTATCTGGTTGGGTGGTTTGGCGGAGGTGCAAAAGGAGGGGCTGATCACTTTTATGATACTTCGGTAAATATCGGCTATCAATGGAATGAATCGATTGGAACCGTCATTGGCTATCGACAATTTGGTGTTGACTACGAAGACGGGTTGTTTAAATACGATATAGAGCAAAGTGGCTGGGTGCTTGGCTTAACATGGGGTTTTTGAATCTAGTTATAAGCGTGAGGCGGTAGGAGCTTATTTTTCATATTTAGCTGGAGATGATCCCGTCCACCGCTTAAATGCCCGGCTAAAGGCACTTAACTCTGAAAAACCCAGTAAAAAAGCGATTTCACTTAATGAATAACGCTTCTCTTTAATATATCGAATCGCTTTTTCTTTTCTTACGGCTTCAACCAGCTCCTGAAATGAATGGCCTTCGCTTTTAAGCTTCCTGTAGAGAGTATGACGACTCATATGTAGCTTAGATGCAATTTTTTCTGCATCTATTGCATCCTTTGAAAGCTGCCTTGATATGATTTTTTTTACTTGATCTGAAATGGATTTTTTAGGCCTGATTTTGTTGAGGAGCGTTTCAACATGGCGGGTCAGTACTTTATGAAGATAAGGGTTTCGTTTAGGTAGTTCAAAGTCCAAAAACTGTTTTTTGAAAACAATAGAACAGTAAGGTTGGTCAAATTTTACCGGACACTGAAACAGGCGATGATACTCTTCTACATATTCAGGTTCGGGATGCGCGAAGCCTACATATTCCATTTTGGGTTGGGACTGAATAAATGATCGTGCCCTGGAGACAGAAACAGCCAGTGTTCTATCCATGTTGGGGCGAGAATAATCTTCTGGGTTTTCACAAATATACTTAAGCTGGGCAAAGTCATCATCAACCTGGAACTCCACATGCATGCCCGCGTTAACCAGTTTGTAGAGTCGTTCAAACTGCTGTAATGCTTGACCTAGTGTGGCGTTGTTAAAAAAAATATGGCCTACAACACCCATTTCATCAGGGTTCGATTTTGCGCCTATATGAAGCCCAATGGCGCGGTCTTTGGTAAAACGTTCGGCAATATCCCAAAGCATGTGAAATGCAGAGAGTGATATCCGAAAATCGGGCTGCTCAAGCTCATCAAGCTGTAAACCTGTTTCATCTTCCAAGGATTGTTTGGAGTACCCTTTTTTTATCAGGTAGCTTGATAGGGACCTGGCAGATGAGGCACTTACTGTAACATCGTTGTCCTTCTGTTTACTGTCAGTGCTTGCCACAGGTGAAAAGCCTCATATTGTTAGAATTATTAAGTGCCAGATTTAATTCATCCTTATTGAGTATTTCAGGTTTTGTGGAAAATGCAAAGGCTGATCTTAACTAGCACGAAATTAATAATGATGAGATTTTTTTGTACCTTATTGTGAGTCTATACTTAAAAGGGCCTAACTGACCTGAGAGTTCAACTTATGAGTTCAAGTATTTTTTCGACAATGCCTATTGAGGGCTTATTTGGCATTATTCTGTTTATTACTTTTTCTTCTGTTTTTTCGGGGTTTACCTTAGGGCGACGTTTTAGAGATCGCAAGTCTGA
>Ga0209707_1000967_pt1 | contig 16603 bp, 13 predicted proteins | sample EN4Hudsemesocosm_FD_184630 | JGI IMG/M metagenome (GOLD analysis project Ga0209707, IMG submission 184630) | Methane-oxidizing microbial communities from mesocosms in the Hudson Canyon - EN4B Hudson Canyon (SPAdes) (version 2) | ecosystem: Environmental > Aquatic > Marine > Cold seeps | place... | reverse complement strand
AAAACAAGAATTGTGATTATTCGTGTTTTGCACAAAAGAATGAATCCATTTAATCAACTTTGAAAAATCACCAAAATACTGGCTTTAACAGCATGGATGGGAGTATCTTCTGAAAGAAGAGAGGTTTGATAAATGATAGTTACTTTGCGGTTTACAAGATGAATTAGACTGCTTTATTCGTTTATACATAGCTTTGCCCATTCTGCCTTGATCGCTTTGGCTTGAGCCTTAAGTGTATCGAGGGTCTTTAGGATAACCATTACCACTTACCTCCCTTACTGATCGGTAAGGTCTGAGGGAACACGTTTCCTGAAGTAGAAACGCCTGAGGGTGTTTTCTGGTATAGGTGTTTCATTCTGATTAGCATCGCTTCAGTAGTCCTTTGTATTACCTATAGGGCTAACAAATTACTGAAGTTACGTGAATTTCAGGATTTAAGGGTCAGTTCTAACATTCATACATTTTTGTTGGAATGTTAGATCTGACCCCGAAATCCTTGTTGTCAATGACACTAATGTTGCGCAGGATCAGCTGCAATGTTTGTGGCTGGACGTTCACTAATTTCTATATTTTCCAACTGAGCAGCCATTTGACACAGCCTATCTTTTCGGCTTTTTACTCTTTTTTTTCTTCGAAACCAGGATAGTCCAACAATGATACTTACTACAAACGTGATTGTTGAACAGATTACTGGTAATCCTATTAAAGTAGAGACAAGGGAAAAAATTACTAAATTAAAACATGTTGACCTTAAAAGCCGTAGATCATAGTAACTTTGCGTTAGTTCTTTAGACGCATCAGAAAATTTTAGCCATAATATAGACTGTATTAGTTCTTTTTCCTTTGTTTTTTTGAACAAAGATCTTGGGTCTTCTATAGCTCCTGTAAAGCCATCTATCACCGATCCGAGTGAATAACACCAACCCAGTAATACTATAGAGGCGAGTATTGACACGTCCTTTAATTTCATAAGTTCTTCAAGCAAAGACTCCGTCGGAACTCCCAAAAGTATCACAAACCAGATTGTAGCTTGGAATCCTATTATTAATATTTCAATTCTTAATGTTGTTGTATTCACTAGTTATTATCCGTTTTTCATCCTAATTAGCTCACTGTCAATGACGACGTAACATAAGTACTAGGTATTTATTTGTCAAATATTAATCATGAGGTCTACTAATTCTAAACCAATTACATGTATAAATAACACAATCGGATATGAATACCATACAGAACTTAGATAACTAGTGTTAATAGATATTAAGCAGAGTCAAACAAAAATGAACTGGAAGTATATAAGTAAACCACTGAAAAAATATTGTATATCCATTAGTCTATATATTGGCAAGAAGAATCAGTTGTGTACCTAAAGGATAACGGTTTTTTTGTTTTAAAAGGGAGAGGAGGCTAATGCAGGTGCTATATTTTACTTATACCGCTTGATAACAGCTAGAGTAGTCTTTGTATTACCTATAGGGCTAACAAATTACTGAAGTTACGTGAATTTCATGGAGTTAACGCGTCAATATGGCGCGCCCTAGAGGATTCGAACCTCTGACCTCGGCCTCCGGAGGGCCGCGCTCTATCCAGCTGAGCCAAGGGCGCATATTGTGTAGGTGAGCAATTATACTGGAAAAACAGGGAATTAGTTTATTTTTTAGCTTTCAGCTTAGCTAACATCTGTTTTTGTTTTTTTAGTCGTTCGGCCTTTTCTTCAGCCTGCTTTAGTTGTCGTTGCTGTTTATTTTGGTAACGTTGTTTAGCATGATCAGCAGCGACTTGGTCCCATACAGTTGGTGTTTCCAGATCTTGCATAATGATGCAATCGACTGGGCAAGGCGCGATACAGAGTTCACAGCCCGTGCATTCATCAGCAATAACAGTATGCATCTGTTTGTTGGCACCTAGAATGGCATCAACAGGACAAGGGGGGAGACATTTTGTACAACCTATGCAATCTTTCTCGATAATAAAAGCCACTTTTCTGGGCTGTTCAATACCATAGTCTTGATTTAGCGGTTTTTCTGCTACCCCTAACAAAGTAGCTAGTTTGCTTATGCCTGCTGCACCACCGGGTGGACATTGATTTATCTCAGCAGTATTTTCACTAATCGCCTGGGCATAAGGTTTACAGCCTGAATAGCCACATTTGGTACATTGGGTTTGTGGCAATAGCGCATCAATTTGTTCGACTAGAGATTGAGTCATGCTACTTATTTTAGTTTCCAGCCATTAATGATTCAATATCATTTTCTACTGTGTCTATGCCTTTTAAACCGTATTTTTCAGCCAGTAATTCTAAAATGGCCGGGGTAAAAAATGGCGGTAAAGTTGGACCTACACGAACATTTTTGATATTTAATGCGAACAGAGCCAGCATCATTAGAATAGTTTTTTGTTCATACCAGGCAATGTTAAAGGAGACGGGCAGCGCATTTAAATCACTTAGGCCTAATTTTAATTGCAGAACTTGCAAGAATTCGATGATCACGGAGAAATCATTGCTCTGTCCTGCATCTAATAATCTGGGAATACCCTCTATTTGACCAAAATCATGTGTCAAAAAACGATATTTAACATCACCCGCGGTAATAATAAGGGTATCTTCTGGTAATGTCTCTGCTAATTCTGTGTAGTATTTACGTTCTTTATGGCGGCCATCTGTACCGGCCAAAACGATAATACGTTTGATTTTATCTGCTTTGATCGCTTCAGCAATTTTATCGGATAGACCCGTCAATGCTTTGAGCCCATAACCCGTATCGAAAGTCCCTTCAGTTAAAGTGGTTGCGATTTCACTTTGTTTTGCCAGTTCTATTACAGCACTAAAATCTTTTCTTTGACCTGGCTTACGATCTACGATGTGTTGTACATCTGGCCATGCAACCATACCCGTGCTAAATATCTTTTCCTGATAAGTCTTTTTGGGCTGTTGGATACTATTGGTTGTAACTAGAATTGGGCCGTTAAATTTTGGGAATTCTGTTTTTTGACCTTGCCAGGCGTTACCGTAATTAGCGACTAAATTGAAATACTTTTTAAAGGCAGGATAGCTGTGTGCAGAAAGGGCTTCGCCATGGGTATAAACATCTACACCGGTATCCGCAGTTTGTTCCAGCAAGTCTTCAATATCTTGCATATCATGACCTGAAACCAAAATCCCTGGTTTATCCAAGGTATCAAGATGGACGGTTGTTGCTTGAGGATGACCAAATTTTTTGCTATTGGCTTTTTCTAACTGCGCCATGGCAGCGAGTCCAAGTTCACCACTGTAGACAACTTTATCTAAAACATCTTGCAGGCTATTGTCTTTGTTTAAGGTAAAACTTAAGGCCTGATGAATAAAGCGATACTGCTCAACGTACAAATGCTGATCGACATTCATTTCCAGGTTATGCACAGCTAAAGAGCCTAAACCCTTAATCGCATATAACAAGGTTTCCTGTAGGGCATGAACATCTGCATCTAATGTTTCGCTATCTTTTTCTACACCGACTGCCGCACCTTTATCGGTAAAAGCTTGTTCGTCAATCGATTCATATTGCCATTCAGCTTCTTCAGTTAATGATTGATTGAAGGGCTGATCATTTTTTTGTTGATAAGCTGCTAAAAATTGCTGGCGGATAGAGTTTCTACGTCTGACGGCTTCATCAATTAAACTGACAAATTCTGTAGCAGAAAAGTTGACGTTGGTGACCATCGAAAATAGGGCTTTAGCCATAAAACGATTGGTTTTATCACTGACTAGATCAAATTCGTCTGCCTGTGCACAATAGAATGCCAGTCCTTTTAGGCTGAACATCAGCATATCCTGCAGACTGGATACATTCTCTTTTTTACCGCAAATTCCTGTCTTGTCACAGACTAGGTTTTTTTTGGCTTCTTGGCAGTGATAACAAAACATTTTTTATCTCTTTAAACTGTTTTTAGCATAGTCAATTAAGCTTTATTACAAATAGCATTTTTCAATAAGCTAACTACTCGGATTACGCTATCGCTAATCCAAGCTACTTATTATTTAACCCGCATACCTGGTTGTGCGCCTTGGTCTGGGTTTAATACCCATAACTCTTTGCCACCAGGACCTGCTGCCAGGACCATGCCTTCAGACAGACCAAAACGCATTTTTCTTGGTTTTAGATTGGCAACGACGACAGTCAATTTACCTTCTAAATCTTCGGGTGCATAGGCAGACTTGATACCTGCAAATACATTACGAGTTTCATCACCAATATCAACAGTCAATTGTAATAACTTATCAGCACCTTCTACATGTTCGGCTTTAATGATTTTTGCTATCCGCAGATCAATTTTTGCAAAATCATCAAATTCGATAGTATCAGCAATAGGCTCGCATTTTTTAACTTTTGGCTCAGGTTCTTTTACCAAGTTATCTTTTGATGCTTCAACAATTGCTTCAATTTTATCCGCTTCAACCCGGGTCATTAGCGGTTTGAATTTTTTAATTTCGTGATCTAGTAATGGTTGAGCAGCAGATGGCCAAACTTGGGCTTCAATATTTAAAAAGTCTTCAGTGTTTTCTGCTAAAACTGGAATCACTGGTTTTAAATAAGCGACTAATAAACGGAATAAATTAATACCCATTGAGCAAATATCATGCAACTCTGCATCTTTGCCTTCTTCTTTAGCAATGAGCCAAGGTTTTTTCTCATCAATATATTGATTGGCTTTATCGGCTAAAGCCATAATCTCACGCATGGCTTTACCAAATTCACGGTTTTCATAGAATTCAGCAATAACGGTGTTAGCATCAATAAATTGCTGGAATAATTCAGGCTCAGCACAATTTGGCGATAGTTTTCCATCAAAACGTTTTTTGATAAAGCCACTGCTACGGCTCGCAATATTAACAACCTTTCCAACTAAATCTGAATTGACACGTTGGCTGAAATCATCAAAATTTAGATCAAGATCATCAATGCCATTAGTTAACTTAGCAGCAAAATAATAACGTAAATATTCTGGGTTTAAATGTTCTAAATAAGTACGGGCTTTAATAAAAGTGCCGCGAGATTTAGACATTTTTTCGCCATTAACGGTTAAAAAACCATGGGAAAAAACAGCACTAGGGGTTCTAAAGCCAGCACCCGTTAACATCGCAGGCCAGAATAAGGCATGGAAATAAATAATGTCTTTACCGATAAAATGATAAAGCTCTACATCACTGTCTTTAGCCCAGTATTCATCAAAGTCTAAACCTTGTTTGTCACACAGGTTTTTAAAGCTGGCCATATAGCCAATTGGCGCGTCTAGCCAAACATAAAAATATTTACCAGGTGCGTCAGGAATTTCAAAACCAAAATAAGGCGCATCACGGGAAATATCCCATTGATTTAAACCATTCTCCAGCCATTCAGCCATTTTATTACTGACTTCAGACTGTAAATGACCTTCGGCTTTAGTCCACTCGCCTAGCATTTCAGTAAAGTCACCTAAATCAAAAAAGTAATGCTCTGAATCTTTTTCGATAGGCTTTTCACCCGAAACTACCGACACCGCATTTTTTAATTCAACCGGTGAATAAGTTGCACCACAGGCTTCACAGTTATCGCCATATTGATCTTTTGCACCACACTTTGGGCATTCACCTTTAATAAAACGATCAGGTAAAAACATATTTTTTACGGGATCATAAGCTTGGGTAATGGTGCGTTTGCTGATATGTCCACCATCACGCAGGCGGGTATAAATTAAACTGGAAAATTCCTGGTTTTCGCTTGAATGTGTGCTGTGATAATTATCAAAAGCCACTCCGAAGTCATCAAAATCTGCGCGATGTTCTTTTTCTACATTAGCAATCAATTGCTCAGGGGTAATGCCTTCCTTATCTGCACGTAACATAATAGGAGTGCCATGAGTGTCATCAGCACAGATGTACAAACATTGATTACCACGTTGTTTTTGAAAACGAGTCCAGATATCAGTTTGAATATATTCAACCAAATGACCTAAATGAATGGGGCCATTGGCATAGGGAAGAGCACTAGTAACAAGAATTTTTCTTTCAGACATGAGTAAATGATAAGCGCGACAAAAACGAACCAAGCATTATGCCATAAAATAGCCTCATTTTCATGGTCTTGAGAGAGTTATGACTATATTTGATTAAATATAGCTAGATATTGTGTAGCCTAAATATATTCGGGTAGGGTGGGCACTGCCCACCCTACATCTTTAGAATGCGTAAAATCTTTTACGTAGCGTGTGATAATGTTTTACACCTGCTTCAAGGTATTTTTTTGCTTTTTCCATTTCATCTTTTCGTACTGCAAATCGTGCTTTTTTCATTTGCGAAGAGGCTTTCATTTTATTTGGGCCAAGGCGTGTAACTTCAATTTCTTTGGCAATTTGCTTGGTTTTCGCAATAAAATCCAGGATAACGGCTTTATCTGCACCACTATTGATAGCAGCAAGCGCTTCTTCAGCATGTTTTACCGTGGTTTCAATGGCATAAGTAACTTCTTCAGTTGTTGGGTTTTCAATTTTACCAGCAGCAGTGGTAATGGTTGATGTTGCCCCTAATGTAGTCGCTAGTAAAATAGCTAGCAATACTTTCTTTGTAAAAACCATGGGAAATTTACCTCAATTATAGTTAGATATGGAATAGACTTTCATTAAAGTTTAAGACTATTAAGCAAACATTATACCTGCTAAAAATTGGGTAACCCTTAACTTATTAAATCTCTAATCAGGCTAATCTTCAGCCTCTAATCATTGATCAACAGCTTTCTTTTAAAATCGCGCCGAGGGCGGGCGCTCCTACAAAGAGAGTTATCACAATAATATCAAACACTTAAAACAATATCACTCAAAAAACCTTAAGACCTTAGGTTTCAGCTAGATAAATGTTATCTGATTGCTTTCACTAGGCTTTAACTCAAGATAAAATACTCTTTTCACTTGAAATTTTATAAAGTGATATTATATCCTGACTTAATTACTGGGTTATTATTTTTTAATCGGAGTCTTAGATGACACAAATTACTGAAGCAGCGGTGCAAGACCTGCTTAAATCTCTTATTGATCCAAATGTCGAAACCGACTTGGTTTCAGCTAAATCAGTTAAAAATATCACTATTGATGGTGACAATGTAACTGTCAACATAGAGCTGGGCTACCCTGCTAAAAGCTATCTGGAACCCTTGAAAGTGGCGGTTAAAGAAAAACTGCAAAGCCTGGCTGGAATTGGTGAGATTACGGTTAATGCCTGTTCAAATATTATTGCTCATTCAGTGCAACAAAGCCTGAAACCCATTTCTAATGTAAAAAATATCATTGCAATTGCTTCAGGCAAAGGCGGCGTGGGTAAATCAACAACCTCTGCCAATTTAGCGCTCGCTTTAGCTTCTGAAGGTGCCAATGTAGGTATTCTTGATGCTGATATCTATGGTCCAAGCATACCAACGATGCTGGGTTTGTCAGGTTATCCGGCAAGTGATGATGGTAAAACCATGAACCCTAAAGTCTCATTTGGGGTGCAAACTATTTCTATCGGTTATTTGATTGAAGAAGACCAGCCAATGATCTGGCGGGGACCCATGGTAACCAATGCTTTGCAACAATTATTAAATGATACCAAGTGGGATAATATAGATTATCTGATTGTTGATTTACCACCCGGTACTGGCGATATTCAGTTAACCCTAGCTCAGCAAATTCCTGTTACTGGCGCTGTCATCGTAACGACGCCTCAAGATATTGCTTTGATTGATGCGCAACGTGGCTTGGGCATGTTTGAAAAAGTAAACGTCCCAGTGCTAGGCGTGGTTGAAAACATGAGTATGCATATCTGCAGCAATTGTGGTCATGAAGAAGCTATTTTTGGCCAAGGTGGCGGTGCTGCCATGGCTGAGAAAAACGATATTGAATTACTGGGCTCTCTACCTTTAGATATACAGATTCGTGAATTTGCTGATTCAGGTAGACCGACTGTTGTTGCCGATCCTGATGGTCGCCCAACTGAAATATACAAATCAATTGCACGTAAGATGGCGGGTAAACTTGCCTTAAGAGCTAAGGATTACAGCAATAAATTTCCTAATATTGTGATTCAAAATACATAACTCCTGAGTAGACTTGATAGGAATAGAAGGGGTTAGGGGAAAGACCCAATGTCATTAAGTTAGGAATAAAAGAAGTATTTAAAACAAAAGAAGTGTTCACACAAAGGCACAAAGCCACCAAGAAGAGCTATTTCTTTTTCTTTTCTTTGTGTCGCTGTGACTTTGTGTGAGTAAAAAATCTTGTAAATTTTCTTAACCTAATGACATTGGGAAAGACCTCTACTCTTGAACTGCTGGGTTAGCGATAGCGTAAAATGGTGGATAACGCTAGCACTCATCCACCCTACCCTTTACTTCATTTAATACTTGCGCTAAATAATGCCATTCAGATTCATGTTTTGGTAAACCAAAACGCAAGCTTAATGGCTGAGTAAAAAGTCGAGTCAAAATACCTTTTTGGGCTAAAGCATGGTGAATTTGTTTGGCATCATCTGTTTTTACCCAGATAAATAAAGCGGTTATTGCAGTGGTTTTTAAACTTTTTTGATTTAACAATAAGGCAAGTCTATTGGTCTGCTTGTTTAATTCTAGCCGTGTTTTAGTTTGCCAACTTTTATCAAGTAAAGCGGCTGTTGCAATATACCGACTGGGATGGCTTATCGTCCAGGGACCCAGTTTTTCATTTAGTTGATTGAGTATCTGTTGTTTTGCTATAACAAAGCCACAGCGTATTCCGGCAAGGCCAAAAAATTTACCGATAGAGCGCAAAATTATAAGTCCCTCATCAACAGGGTGATGGGATAAACTTTGTTCAGGATTGCTATCAATAAAAGCTTCATCAACAACAAGCCAGCCATTTCGTGATTTTAATTGTTGATGCCAGCTGAGCAATTGGGTTTTGCTAAAACGTTGGCCTGCGGGATTGTTGGGGTTAATTAAAATTAATACATCTAATTGAGCCAGTTGACTATCAATACTTTCAATGGATAGTTCAATAACTTGATGGCCTGCTTTTTTCCAGCTGTATGCATGTTCTGCATAAGCGGGAGCCAGTACCCCAACTTTAGAGTGTTGTCGTAATAATGGCAGCGCTTGAATTGCCGCTTGTGACCCCGCAACAGGCAGAATCGACTGACATTGATAATACTGCTTTGCTGCGGCTAGCAAGCCATCCGATGATTCGGGTAAACGTTGCCAGCATTCATTTGGAATTGAAGGGATAGGCCAGCCATTGGGGTTTATACCTGTTGATAAATCAATCCATTGGTCCAGAGGAATCGTATATTTTTCTGCTGCATCAATTAAATGCCCTCCATGTTCAAGCAAGACTTGCTCCTATAAAATTGTAAAGAGTGATTGTAAAAACCCATAATAAAAGACTGCGAGTGATTAATGTATTTGCCCGATTAATATCATTATTCACCGCTAATTTAGCCGTACCAAAAAACACTTTGTCTTTAACTTTGCCATGATAGCAAGCAGGCCCGCCTAATTGCAGGTTAAGTGATCCCCCGCCTGATGTCATTACGGGTCCAGCATTGGGACTGTCTAATAAAGCAGCCTGAGTTTTCCAGCATCGTAATGCCAGTCTAGTTTGACCAAAAACAGCATAACTGAGCGCGGTAAGGCGAGCGGGTATCCAGTTGAGTACATCATCAAAACGGGCAGCAGCCCAGCCGAAATATAAGAATTTCTGATTTTTATAACCCCACATAGCATCCAGTGTATTACTAAGCCTGTATAGGATTGCACCCGCAGGGCCGGCAATAATAAACCAGAAAATAGGGGCAAAAACGGCATCCGCGCCATTTTCTAAAACTGATTCTATGGTCGCTTTGCGCACATCATCCGCATTCATATTATCGGTTTGTCGACTGACTATCATGCCGACATTAGTCTTTGCCAGGGCAATATTGTTCTGTTCAAGAGCCTGCAATACTAAGAGTGCATGTTGTTTTAAACTATTTGCAGCAATACAAAAATAAAGAATAACAGGTGCCAGTATTGTATTAATAAGTGAATACTGACTCAGACTATAAATAACAAAAGTGGCTGGCAGAATCATTACTAATAAAGCGATCAGACCCATAATTTTTTGCCTAAAAGCCGAATGCTGTTGATTGCGAAATATTTTTTCAATACGGTTGGCTAAGTTTCCAAAAAAAATTAAAGGGTGGTATTTTTGGGGTTCACCTAGCCAGTGATCAAGCAGAACGGCTAAAATAAGGCTTAAACTCATATGTATGGTATCAATCTGATTTCTATCCCCTATTATACGAATTCATCTCAACTTATTCTCTGTAAATGCAAGCGACAAACAAAATGGTACAAACACTGATGGTTCAAGGAACCACCTCAGATGCGGGTAAAAGCGCCTTAGTGACGGCTTTATGCCGCTATTATTATCGAAAAGGCATCAAAGTCGTACCTTTTAAACCTCAAAACATGGCTTTAAACAGCGCAGTTACCGTCGATGGGGGAGAAATTGGTCGAGCACAGGCTGTGCAAGCTGTCGCCAGTGGCCTGGATGCTCATACTGATATGAACCCTATTTTGTTAAAGCCAAATTCAGATAAAACAGCGCAGGTGATTATTCATGGTAAAGCCAGGGACAATCTTTCTGCCAAGAAATATCATCATTTTAAGAAACTAGCGATGCAGGCGGTTCTGGAATCTCATCATCGATTGTCTGAGCAATATGAAATGGTTGTGGTTGAAGGGGCTGGCAGTCCAGCAGAAATCAATTTACGTGAGGGCGATATTGCCAATATGGGGTTTGCAGAAAAAGTAGATTGCCCTGTAATTTTAATTGCAGATATTGATAAAGGCGGTGTTTTTGCGCATATAGTGGGAACACTGGAATTATTATCTGCATCAGAACAAAAAAGAATTGTCGGCTTCGTGATTAATCGTTTCCGTGGTGATATGGCCTTGTTGCAACCTGGGCTTGATTGGCTGGAACAAAAAACAGGCAAACCCGTATTAGCCGTATTACCTTATTTACATGATTTTTATTTAGATGCGGAAGATTCTGTCGCCATCAATAAATATCAAAAAAGTAATCAGGGAAAATTTAGAATTGTTGTTCCCAGGTTGCCAAGAATTAGTAATCATACCGACTTTGATCCCTTGTTATTACATCCTGATATAACGGTGGAATTTGTAAAAGACCCCGCTCAGTGTGAGGCAGCAGATTTAATCATTTTGCCAGGCAGTAAATCAGTCCGAGATGATCTGGCTTGGCTAAAAGAGATGGGCTGGAGTGAATACATTGCTAGACACCTTAGATATAACGGGCACCTATTAGGTATTTGTGGTGGCTTTCAAATGTTAGGTAAGCAGATATCTGACCCTGAAGGGATAGAAGGAAAAGTAGGAAGCAGTGATGGTTTGGCATTATTAGATATGCAGACCGAATTACAAGCAAACAAATGTCTTCAAAAAGTCGAAGGGGTTTTAACATTTATTGATACCGCTATTTCAGGCTATGAAATACATGCAGGTATCAGTCATGGTCAGGCATTAAAAAAACCAATGATGATGTTAGCAGCTAAAGCCGATGGTGCAATTTCCGATGATAATCAGGTGATGGGTACCTATTTACATGGCTTGTTTGATTCAGCAAATGCCTGTAATGAAATTTTGCATTGGGCAGGCTATACAAAGCAACAGTCAATAAATTTAGATGACAGACGGGAGCAAGGGATTAATTTAATTACCGATGCTTTAGTCGATAACTTTGATTTTGATAAATTACAAAACACACTTAATGAGTTTGCTGATTACCCATAAACTTCAGCCAATTCCCATAGACAGTATTGTCTGCTAGTAACGATTAATACTGGAATGAGTTCCATGACAACTATGATGTAGGAGCGTCCGCCCTCGGCGCGAATATAACAGGCTGTTACTTTAGATCAATAGCTCTATTTAAAATCGCGCCGAGGGCGGACGCTCCTACCTGTTCCTCATTCACATTAAAGGTCTACACAGTGGCGGAAAGTGATGCGTAACCAGGATACGTTTTATTTGTAAATAAAGAAACTTGCTTGCAGTCTTTGCCATGACCCTAGAAATAATATGGATTATTTCTAATCCAGAGTAGCCTGAAACTTACATAATATTATGCGTTTTTTGCCCTACTTTTTATGCCGATTTATTATTTGGGTGATTTGCCATACATAGCTAAGTCAAATGACTCAAAAAGCGGCTGATGTTACAGTATAACCCCCTATAAAGGCTGATTTATTCAGCCCAAACTAATGATTTAATCCAATTAATGTGCCAACTAACGTGTCAATTCATGTGTCATATTGACGCGCGGCAAAATACCACATTTTCAAGCTAAAAATAATTCTCTATTGTTACCCCTGACTCGTAACTATTTATGAGCAACAAGTGTAATTAACCTTATTAGAGAACTTATCATGAAAAATTATAAATTGATTCTTGCTGTTATTATTTCAACAATTACTGCAACAGCTTATGCTGTATCTACAGATCAACAGGGTATAGATGCTAAATCTGTTGCATGGTATACCGCAAATGTAAAAGAAGCCCGTCAGAAAAATAAATCTTGCTATGACAATTCAGAACTTCAAGCGACACAAGGTTGTAAAAATGCATTGCATGCATTAGAACTTATCTATGTAGGAGTGGGAAATTAAGTTTATCAAAGAAACAACCCTGCTATGGATTGCGGGGGTTGTTTAACCTATCTTCAATTGATTATTTCTTATTAGCAAAGGAGTTTATTTGCATAGTGATATAAGTTTATCGAAACGATAGTCCTTAATCAAATTCGAGATAAGGCTTGCCTCGGCAGGATAATCAGTACGCAGTTGTTCTACCATAGCTTGGGTAGCTTCGACCTCCAAAGCGACTGCGACAGCAGCCAGCTCTTTTCGCCGTTCGGCAGGTAAAGCATCAAGCGTCTTGACTATCTTTAAGGATTCAGTTGTTTCTTCATCGCTTTCTACTGCATACTCAAATTTCAAACCCAACATCTGGCCAATTATTTCGAACAGGCCTTCAGTTTCAATAGGTTTTCTCAGTAAATCATCACAGCCGGAGGCCAGTACTTGTTCTCGATCTTGTTCGAAAACAGAGGCGGTCAGTGCAACAATGGGTAATTTGTCGCCGCCAGGCAGCTCACGTATACTCCGGGTGGCTTGATAGCCGTCCATTTCTGGCATGCGAATATCCATCAGAATCATATCTGGCTGCCAGCTCTGGAATAGTTCGACAGCCTCACGACCATTGACGGCTATGCAGACATCACAACCAATCTGCTCCAGCAATTGCTGAATGACTTGTTGATTGTCTAAATGATCCTCTGCAACCAGGATGCGGGGTAAAGTTTGCCCTGGTAGCAATCCAATGACCCTGGCTTCAGTGTTAAAACAGGGCTCTATGTCAGTAGCCGGCAATGACAGTGAAAAGCTAAAACAACTACCTTGACCTAACACACTCTCCACCTCCAGCTCACCGCCCATCAGCAGTACAAACTCTTGACTAATGCTAAGGCCCAAACCGGTGCCTTCACCTTTGGTGATGCTGCTATTGGTTTGATAAAAAGCCTGAAATATATGCTGTTGATCTTCAGTAGATATACCAGAGCCCGTATCGGATACCTCGAAACGGATGCGCTGATTTGACTGATAACTAATAATAAACTGAATTTTTCCCTGTTCAGTATATTTGACAGCATTACTGAGTAAATTGAGTAACACTTGGCGCAGATGTTTTTCATCACCCATAACAGGGCTTTCCAGCTTAACAGGATGTTTGACTGTAAAGACTAAACCTTTGTCTACAGCACGAACACGGACCATTTCTTCTACATCGACAAGTAAGCCAGATAAGTCAAATGGGCTCTGAGCAATTTGAGGGCCTCCAGCTTCAATACGGGAAATCTCTAGCACGTCATTGATAAGAGAAAGTAGATGTTGTCCGCTCCTGTAGATGGTTGTAATATTACTTTGTTGGTCTTCAGGGATGCGATTATCTCGTTCTAGTAGCTGAGCAAAACCAAGAATAGCATTCATAGGGGTTCGTAATTCATGACTCATATTGGCCAGAAATACACTTTTGGCATGATTGGCACTTTCAGCCAGGGTTTTAGCTTTTTCTAGTTGCTGTGTACGTTGCAGAACCAGTTCTTGTAAATGATCTTGATAATCACGAAGTTGTTGTTCAATTTTATAGCGTTCACTAATATCAAGCATGACTACCCATATTTCACACGGCTTGCCAGCTTCACTGTGGCGCAGAATTGCCTGGGTAATGACAGGAATAGTTGTTTTGTCTTGCTTTAGCAATTCAAGTTCGAACTCGCGGGAAAAGCCATGCGATATCAATTCATGTTGAACTTTATCGATAAAAATTTTGACGGATTCGGCAGTCATCAGATCTGATAATTTTTTTTCTCGTAGACTTTTTAAATTTTCGCAATCGATTAACTCTAAAAAAGCCTGATTACAATCAAGGAATGGACTGTGAAAATCACAGTCATCAGCAATAGGGTCGCTGGAAAATGAAGTACAGAGCTTGGCATCAGAAACGACTATGGAAATATGTGATAGTTTAAATAATAAATCATAGCGTTCTTCCATTTCGCGTAATGCCGATTCCGCACGCAAAGTGTGGGCACAATTCAATAACACCTGTTCCAGAATTTCAGTATTAATCGGTTTGTTGACGTATTGATGAACACCAATATCAATTGCTTGATGAAAATAACGCGCTTCTTCGAAGGCAGTGATTACAATAATCGGTGTATTTGGTTTTTCGGCTTTAATGAGTTCACTCATTGTTAAACCGTCCATCATCGGCATTAAAATATCCGTAATGACAATATCAGGATGATGCGCCTGAAATGCCGAAATGCCAGCACAGCCATTAGCTTCGACATAAACATTAGCGCAACGACGTTTAAGAAATTGAGCCATTTGCTCGCGCACACTCGCTTCGTCTTCTACATAGAGTATGGAAAGTGTTTTTAAATAAACGCGGTCATTTTCAGGTCCGCCAGATGAGTTGTTCATAATCGCTTTACCTATAAATAGAGGAAGCTACCCATCAATTGTAGACCCAATCATTTAGTCTTTAAAGGGAAATAGCATAGGACTGTGATTTATCTGTTTTTCGTTCACAGTCATATTAAATAATGGCTTATCTTCTTTTCACTTTATCATCGATTCAGTCCCTTGATTTTACTACTGATTTTATGCAAGAGATTTAGCCTATCGCCTCAAGCAGTGTTAAAATGGTTGAATTTTTCGGCTAATTGTTTTCACTATGCATCTGACATATAAAAAAACCTTTTATTTCATTGGGTTATTGTTGCTGTTATTTAATGTCAGTTGTTTTGCTCATGGCGTTGACAGTAATACTGAACAATTTTTAACCACCACTCAAGGGTCTGCCATACTCCCTTTCTTATATATTGGCGCCAAGCACATGGTCACGGGATATGATCATTTGTTGTTTTTAATTGGCGTGATATTTTTTCTATTCCGTATCCGTGACATTTTAATTTATGTCAGCCTGTTCACCTTAGGCCACAGTTTTACTTTATTGCTTGGTGTACTGGCTCAAATTAATATGAATGCCTATTTGATAGATGCCGTGATTGCATTTTCAATTATCTATAAAGGTTTTGATAATTTGCATGGTTTCAAGTTGTTATTAGGTAAAGAACCCAATACAAAAATTGCGGTACTGGTCTTTGGTTTATTTCATGGCTTTGGTTTAGCCACTAAATTACAAGATTTTGATCTCCCGCAAGAAAACTTACTCACAAATATGATAGCCTTCAACGTTGGTGTTGAGATAGGCCAATGTATTGCCCTACTTTTTATTCTTACTTTGCTTGGATTTTGGCGTAGACATAATAGCTATTTTGCCTTTGCCAAGACTTCAAATACCTTATTAATGACGGGTGGCTTTGTATTATTAGGCTATCAATTAACCGGCTATTTCACATCACTATAAAATGAATACCTTACCTAAAGCATCTATTAAATCACTGATTATTTCTTGTCTTGTTTCAATCGCCTTAGCCATTGTTATTTTACTTATTGCAGTACTTCCGGCTGAGTTTAATATTGATCCAACAGGATTAGGCAAAAAATTAGGCTTAACTGTATTGGCGCAAACGGATACTGAAACTGTAAAAGCAGCGGTTATTTCATGTCCCGAAGCGGCTAAACCTGCAGATGGTGAAACTGAGCCAGTTGAGTGGCCAGATTCAGTGATGATTACTGTTCCTGCCAGGAAGGGCTTAGAGTATAAGTTTCATGTTAATAAAGGTGAGAAGCTTGAGTTTATCTGGAAAACAGATGGTTCATCTTTATATTTTGATTTTCATGGTGAACCGCAAGGCAATACCACAGGATATTTTAAAAGTTTTAAAGAAAGTACCCAGAGCGAATCAAGCGGTACTTTAATAGCACCTTTTACCGGATCGCATGGCTGGTATTGGGAAAATAAAACAAACCATGCGGTTATCATAAATTTAAAAACCCGTGGTCAGTATAAAATTAAGGGTTTAATGTAATTGTTCCTTGGAGGAGAGG